>ERZ724564.63-NODE-63-length-9172-cov-1.981426_pt1 | contig 9172 bp, 10 predicted proteins | sample MGYA00375858_ERZ724564 | MGnify/ENA primary metagenome ERZ724564 (study PRJEB28725, sample SAMN03264856) | marine sediment metagenome | biome: marine pelagic biome; feature: marine oligotrophic desert; material: ocean water | place: Pacific Ocean:North Pacific... | reverse complement strand
TTCTATCATAGATACGTTAAGATATTTAAAATTGTAATTTTAGATCTAATTATGTTATTTGGTTGGGGTAAGAAAAAATCAGAAAAACAAGAACCTGAAATGGCTCCTCAAAAAGAACAAATTTTACGTTCGGATGTACCAAACGTTATTGATGAAATTCAATCAATTCGAACAAAAACAATAATTGCTGAGACTAAAACATTTAAAAATAAAATCAAACCAAGATGTGAAACAATCTTACACATTGCAATTGATCTAGAACGTGACACACTAAATGTTGATGATATTGATATTCACCTGAAGAGATTAGTTGAACGAGGAAAAAAAGAGGTCATATCAATTATCAAGAGAGAATCAATTGTTCAGTTACCTGAAATAAACTCTTATGACGATGTTAAAATTTTTAATGCAACATCTAGTAAGATGCTGAAGAAAATTGGTGATGCATTAGGAAGGCAATCTAATGTTATTCACATATTTGCAAAAAAATACGCTGGTAAGTTGAAGGGTGATCTTAAGATAATGACAGATGGCAACGATGAAATTACTAGGATAATTACCAATCACACAGAATTAGAGACTAAAACTGAAAATATTTTAGAAATTATCAGTGATATCCAACAATCAAGAAAATTAATTGATAATTTAGGTGATCAGGAAAAACAAGACAATAAAACAATAGATGAACTTGTTGCCAAAATTGAACATGCCAAAGGAGAGATTAAGAATATAAAAAATAGCAGTGAGTACACAGAATTTTTACATATTAATGAAAAGCTAGATTCATTGTCAACTGAAAAAAACAAAATTAAGGATGAAATTGAACATCAATTTACTAAAATTTCAAGACCACTAAACAAATACGTTTATGTTTCATCACTTGATAAGCCTCAAAAAAAATTATTGGTGAATTTAATTGCAAATCCATACAATGAATTAGTTGATTCTAACAAGCGTGATATTTTACAAATATTAGAGTCAACACGAAAAGGTGTACAATCAGGTTCAGTATCTGTTAAGGATACTGATAAATCGTTATTACAAATTGATGAGATACTTTCACTCATTCCCGGATTCAGTGAAAAAATTTCTGTTTTTAATCGCTCTAAAAGTGATATTGAAAGTAAATTGTTGGGATTTAACAATGACCAACTGAGGCAAAAAGAATCTGCTCTTAGTATGCATAAAAATGATAAATCATCTTTGGAATCAAAAATCAGTTCGATAGAGAAAGAGTTGAAAGATACAACCGAAATCATTCCTAAATTTGTTAAATCTGTAGAGTCTATTTTAAATGAAATTTCAGCTGTACAGTATGTTATAAGAACGGAGTAATGGTTTTGCAATTAAAAAAGAAAAAATTTGAGCGTAAGATATCACTTACTAAGGATGCAAGAGATGGTATCTTGTCTTTTTGTAAGATGAATCATCCAAACGAAGGTATCTTGATTTTACGCGGAAAAGCAAAACGTGGTGATGTATTCATAGATGGGTTAGTAGTACCACCATTTTCTGAAACAGGAGCAGACTTTGCTGGATTTCCTAACAATCCATTACCACTGGATCCTAGTTATGTCGGCATCGTTCATTCTCATCCTGTTGGTTCAGCTGAACCATCTCTAACTGATTTGAATAATTTTTTTGGTCTTGTGTCAATGATTGTAAAGTCACCTTATGAGGACGATGACATATTTGCTTGGGATAGTGATGGAAAAGAAATTCCATTTGTTGTTGTTTAGCATTGTGAAATTTGGAATACAAAATTCTGACAAAACTTTATAAAGTTTCTTAGCCATTTTTTTTATAATGATGAATTACAAAGGCTATTTGATATTTTTATTTGCATCTTTAGCTGTAAGCATTGGGTTGCAATTGGTTTTACCATTTCCATATGGTTTAGGTGCCGCATTAGCAATTTTTATTGTCTTTCCATTACTTTTACGTAAGAGGTATATGACAAGAATGGGTGGGTCTGGCGGCTCAGGATTTGGACTTGGTGGAGGATTATTCGGTAAAGGTCAAGGACAAGGAACTACTGTACGATATGCCTGTTTAACCTGTAATCATAGATTCAAGGGTGGAGATTGTCCTCGCTGTGGCTCTAACATGAAACGTGAAGATTTTTAGGTATACGTGGTTAAATGTCAAATCTTGCATTGGATAATATCCGAAAAAAGGTAGCTTATCAGAACACAGTAGATATCTGGATTGCTATGTGTCAAGAACAGGACACTGATTGGAATAATACAGAAACATACAGAAAATTCATTGCTTATTTACTAAAAACAAGCTTGACCATGAAAAAATTTCCATTATGCATTAAGGAATCCGGTGGAAATTTTGAGCGAGGACATGATAAGACAGAATTTGGTGAGAAACTTTCAGAATCAAACGATGAAAATAGTGCAGTTTACACCATTAAACTAAATGATACTGCAATGAATATTATCAGGGAATTCAAATTCTAATCAGATAACGTACTTCAGAATAAGCAATTAAAATCAAATTTATTTTTTTAGTTTAGGATTTACAATTGCATCTAGTGCATTACCAATGAAAACAAACGCAAGACCTGTAATCGCAATCATTATTCCTGGTGGAGCAATCCACCACCATAATCCTCTTGCTGCAGCACCATATGTATTTGCATCATGCAGTATTTGTCCCCACGTGGGAAATGTTGGATCACCAAGACCCAAAAAACTTATGCCAGCTTCTGTTGTAATCGCAGCAGGGACTGAAATTGCAATGCTAGCAAAAGCATAAGGCAGTAATTGTGGAATAATATGTTTAAAAACTATTTTTGAGTTTTTTTGTCCCATCATTTGTGATGCCTCTACATATTGTCTAGTTTTGATTTGAAGTGCCATACTGCGTGAAACCTTTGCAATACCAACCCAACCAAAGATCATCAGGAATCCTACTAGCAAAAATATACTATTACTAATAGTCACGGCAAGAATTATCAAAAAAGGTAGTGCTGGAAGTGCGTAGATAACGTCGTTAAACCTCATCATAGCTTCGTCTGTTTTTTTTCCCTTAAAGCCAGAATATACACCATAAATTAAACCAGCTATTACAGAACCGACAGCCACAGCAATGCCAATAAACAAAGCAAGTGGGGTTCCCCATAAAAGACCGACAGCAAGGTCTCTTCGTAACTCATCCGTTCCCATCATTCCATATGCTTTTCCACCAAGAATTAATTTGGAATCAATAATACTTACTTTTTTATCAATACCATAGATATTTACTAAAAATATATAATCTCCCTTCAATACTTTTCCATCTCTGTCTGCAAAGATCATATCTTCACTTGCTGTGTTTTGATTATAGAAATCCATTTCAGAAAAATGAATTTGAATATTTTTTTTAATACTGTTATCAGCTGAAAAAATTCGTTCATGATGTACAACTTTAGTGTCTGAGTGTGGTAATGATCTAGACAAAAGAAGTATTTGTGATTGATCTGGTCTAATTACAGAAATTTGTAACAGTTGTGATCCTGAATACTCAACATTAAATTCGTAAATAAAATCACTTGGAAAATCATCATAGTGATATTGTATACCGAATTGATGCGATGTTAATGATATAATATCCTCTTTAGTTATTACTGTCGGCTTATCCATTATAAGATGTTCTGGGATTTTTTCTGTAGTGAAATAGTTTACCCATGCTGGTACCGATGTCTTTGGATATGAAATCCAGCTACCCGGATTATTCCATTGCTTGAATGTGTCTATAGGAATTGTGATAATGGCTATCATCGATAAAATGATAAGGCTTGCCAAAATTCCAATACCAATAAGACCGATTTTACTCTTAACAAACTCTCGTTTTATTTCCGATGAACTTACATTACTCATTCTGTTTTCACCCTCGGATCAAAATAGCCATAAAGTAAATCTGCAACAAGGATACTGATCAAAAATAACACCGTAAGCACATACGTAGCACCAATTATGATTGGTAAGTCCATGACACTGATAGCCTCAAAATAAAGCCGCCCCATTCCTGGCCAATCAAATACTGCTTCTGTAATTATTGCACCACCAAGTGAACCTGAAAGACTCAGTGCCAGAATTGTAACAATTGGTGGTGCAGCATTTTTTAAAGCATGTTTATAGATAATCTTTTTTTTATCAATGCCGATAGCCTTTTTTGCTGTGATAAAATCTTCTTGTAGTGTTCCTACCATAAAATTGCGTACAAGATATGCCCATGCACCAAATCCAATCATTACAATTGTAATTAGTGGCAGTGTCATATGGTAGAGTAATGCAATAATGTAATCAGGTTCCGTTGGAAGTATTGATGGTGTTGCCCTTGCGGGAAAAATATGATATGTAAATGCAAATAGAAAGATCATAAGCATTCCTATCCACCAAACGGGAAAACTACTACTAACTACTGCAAACATCGAAGTTATTCTATCAATAACTGAACCTACCTTGCTTCCTGCTAATGCACCCAAAAATATCCCAATTATGGAAATGATTATGGTTGCAGTAGTGAAGAGCAAAACAGTTCTTGGAATCTTTTCTAATAGTATGTCGCCAACATTGGAAGATCCAGAATCACTTGTAAGAAACGTCGCATTTCCAAAATCTAGAATTAATATCTTATACATAGTAAATCCAATTCTCTGAGGAGAATACCACGGATTATCTAGTCCAAGCGTTTTAATTCTTTGATCAATTTGCTTCTGCACAAACTTATCAAATTCTTCAACAGTTGCAAAGCTTTCAGCTATAGCAGGATTTTCTGTAATTTCTGCTCTTACCTGGTAAACTATACCTTGTTTTAAAATAATGTCCATATTGGATCCAACTAATGCTATTGTTAATAGCAGAGTTATCATCAGAACGCCAAACATAGTAATACATCTAGTAGCGATGTATCTTTTCAGACTCAATGGGTAAGTTAAGAAAATTTACCTTATAACTTCTAGCAAAAACTTTTCAAAGGCTAATATCTAAATTATATTCATGATATGCGCTAATTGTGAAAACCACAAACATTTTGAGTGTATTGATTGTTTAAACGATCACAAAACCAGTCTTTGCAATTGCGATTGTCATAATACTCAGCATAAACATGATTAATACAAGAAAACCTATGTAGCCATACCAAATCATTTTACCCATATATCACTATTTTGAAATAATCAAGATTCATAAGGTACCAAAACAATTTTCGAGAATCACGAAAGAACAATGAAAACATTTGGAACACTTGAGTATGCAATTGATAAGTATTCGGGATCATGGACCTGGAAAATTACTGGCGTTAGAGCTGTAATGATGGTTTCAAAGCTCATACCGGAGTTATGGTATGGCAATGGCCCTAACGAGGTTATTATTCCTGATAATGAAAAAAATGTTAAACAAATCAGACTTATTTTGGAAAGATATCCATTAGAAATATTATCAAAATCTGTTTGGCAACGAAAAGCACGTGCTAAAATTATTAAAAAACCAACTAAAACAAAAATTGAAAAACTTTCAAAAGCTATACCAAAAAAACAATTTCGTGGAAAACTGTTAAACTTTCAGAAAATGGGTCTAGATTTTCTTTTGAAATCTTCAGGTAATGCATTACTTGCTGATGATATGGGTCTTGGTAAAACTGTACAAACGTTAGCGTATATCGCATCAGAAAAACAATCATCACCGGTTCTTGTAGTAGCTCCGCTTGTTACACTAACTAATTGGCAGCGTGAAATAGAAAGATTCATGAAAAAAAAGAGTAGAAATGGTCGTATTGTTGAGGATGGTGTGCCAACCATAACAAGTATACGTTCAGGCAAACAAAAAGAAATTTCTGATTATGATTTCTATCTTATCAATTACGAGTTACTTTATAAACGCCAAATTGATCTGTCAAAATTAAAAATTCGGACACTTGTATGTGATGAAGTACAACATCTTCGTTCTAAAACAACCAAAAAGTATAGAGCAATTAAAAAACTGGCAGGAATGAAATCAATCAAATATAGAGTTGGTCTTTCAGGTACACCAATTTATAATCACGGTTCTGAAATATGGCCAATAGTAGATATCTTAAAACCAGGATTGCTAGGTAATTTCAAAGAATTTTGTGAATATTTTTGTTATCAGGATGAAAGGGGTAGGGCAATTGTTGTTCCTAGCAAGCGTGATGGTTTACGTCATGTACTACAAAGAGATGTTATGCTTCGCAGAAAAAAATCAGATGTATTAAAGGAATTAAAAGATAAGGTAAGATATAAGGAAACGATTGATGCTGATGAAACTTACTATAAAAATGAATTAAATAAGATTTGGAGCAAACTTGAAGAAGAACAGAAAAATGCAGAAACTGAGTTTAGCAAAGTTGCTTCATATCAGAGAGCAATTCAAAGTGAGAGACAAGCCGCTGGTGTGGCAAAACTTCACCATGTGATTGATTTTGTGAAAAATATAATGGAAATTGAGGAAAGTGTTGTTGTTTTCTGTCATCATAAATCCATTCATAAATTATTACATGAAAGTTTACAGGAATTCAATCCTGCAGCAATTATTGGTGGTCAAACTGATAAAGTACGACAAGAAAATATAGATAATTTTCAAAATGGAGGTACCAAGTTGATTGTTGTTGGACTGCGTGCTGGTAATCTTGGAATAAATCTAACACGTGCAAAGTATGTTATATTTGCTGAATTGGATTGGAGTCCTGCAATACATCGTCAAGCCGAAGACAGATTACATAGAATTGGACAAAAGAATACTGTTTTTGCTTACTATCTGATTGGTAAAAGAACACTTGATGAGCACGTGGCTAATATTTTAGTTGATAAAAGTTATGAGATAGATGCCATAATGGATGAAAGTCATGATGCATATGAAAACAAAGAAAAAGCAAAATTAATTCTTGCGCAGATTCATGATAAGATTCACACTAAATAAGACTACTATACTTACAATTAAAAAAGTGATGAATGTTCCTAACTCTTACCTATTCGGAACATCTTTGTGCTACACTCTGGACAAGTACCCTTTGTTGCAGGCTTGCCATTTTTGAGAGTTACAGCAGTTGCACCCTGAATCTCTCTTTTCGTTCTGCACTTCACACAATAACCTGTTGTCATGTGATGAGTAGGTAAACAGAAGTATTAGCACGACTTTGTTAATGAGATTTAACATAATTGTGACTGTGATTAACATAGAATTAACCAATTTTGGCACCAATAAAGAGATCAATTAGCAAATAATCAAATAAAACCTAACTAACTAACTGAAATATCCATGAAATACAGAGCAATTCCATATTTTTCCATCATTTTGATCTTGTTGATACCAGCAAATGTGTTTGGTGACTCTGTAAACATTTCAGTGGATCTTCCCATATTCACAGACACTGATAAAATTGTGATCTTTGGTAATGTTTCAACTGAGACCACACTACAAGTAATGATTACTGATCCCGATGAAATAGTTATACTGAATGAAGATATCACGATACCAGCTGGAGATTTTACATATGATATTCTAGTTGGTGATTATGATCTAAATCGTAGCGGGCACTATTACATATCTGTGTCATACAATGAATCAGAAATTACAAAACAGTTCTTCTATGATTCCGGGCATAACGTTAACCCAATGAAAGTAGACGGTACAATAGAAAGTTTAACAGAATCTGAACAAATGATTGTATTTGCTATTGCAGCTGCTATAATCATCAGTGTGTTAATTTTTCTTGCACGGGGTTCAATATTCAGAAAAAAAAATGAATATGATACTGGTGAGTGGGAATCAAAAAAGAATCGAGACTATGAAAAATATCACTCCGAGTGGATGAGTGATGAAATTAGTTTTGAACGTAAAGGAAAAAACAAACTTAGTGATGAAGATTTTAGAAAATCACTACTAAGCAAGAATCTTCCTGACTATTATGCAATTTTACAAATACAAAAAACTGCTAGCCAGAACGAGATAAAAAGCCAGTTTAGGAGTCTTGCAAAAAAATGGCATCCAGATAGGAAGCAAAGTGATGATGCTGAGAAGAAAATGACTCAAATAAACATGGCATATGAAGTTCTCTCAAATACAAAACGTAGAAAGATGTATGACCAACATTTTTCCAAAAAATAGTGATATTTGTACAAAAACAAGAAATTTTTGTTAAAATTTAAGTATATTTTCATCCATTGTATTATGTGAGTTTAGAAAAGACTTTCAATGCAGAACGCCTTTACAATCATATCGTTCATTACTATATAGATAAAAAGGGAGTCTCAAAAGCGGATGCTAATAAAATTGCGCAGAGCGTAATTACACGAGAACTTGAACGTTATGTTTGTAAAGATAGCAGATGTGGTCATCTGTCTTACGATCATATAAAAAATCAGAATACATGTACTATCATTGATTGTCAGTGTGGGAAATTTGTTAAATAGACAATTAACACTATTCAATTCGGAATAAAATTTGGATTCGATTGATGAATTGATTAAGATGGGAAAAAAACAATTAGAAGACGGGCAGTATGATGATGCATTAAATTTATTTCAAAAAGCTATATTGCTTAACCAAAATGATCCAGATTTATGGAACTTAAAGGGAATTGCATTAAGAAGCCTTGGACGATACAATGAAGCGATAGAATGCTTTAACAAATCGCTAGAAATTGATCCTCGTGATAAAAATGCATCATGATAAAATTACAAAAATTCAAGTGATGCGATTCCAAAATAATATCCAATGAAAATCAACGTAATACTCCATCCACAAGAACCTAAAATTGTATATGCAAGAAATTTTGGAAATTTCATTTTAAGCAATCCCGCTGGTACAGAAATCATTTCTCTGAAGACTGGAACCATTCTTCCAAACAAAACTGCTTTGTCTCCATATTTTTGAAACCAAGATTCTACTCTAGATAATTTTTTTTCAGAAACTTTCACATATTTTAAATATTTTAACAATACCGTTCTACCTAATTTTAAAGCGATTAAATAAATTACAGTTGAGCCAATAGACGCACCAAGTCCTCCTACAATTCCTAGCAAAAATAATTCATGTATCTCAAGACAGTTCTGTGACGCAATAAATCCTGCAGTTGGAAATACGGCCATTGTTGGTATTGGTGGAATTACTGTTTCAATTAATGCAGCAAGAAAAACTCCAGATTAGAAGAAAATTGTAAA
>ERZ724564.62-NODE-62-length-9236-cov-4.382369_pt1 | contig 9236 bp, 11 predicted proteins | sample MGYA00375858_ERZ724564 | MGnify/ENA primary metagenome ERZ724564 (study PRJEB28725, sample SAMN03264856) | marine sediment metagenome | biome: marine pelagic biome; feature: marine oligotrophic desert; material: ocean water | place: Pacific Ocean:North Pacific... | reverse complement strand
TTTTGCTTGTTTTTCTCGGCATTGTTCATGCTAATTTTGTCCAGTTCTATCATGGAGTTTTTTACTATTGAGAGTCCAGTCAAGCTGTATCTTGCGGGCTTTGTGTGCATGCCGTATTTCACAGACCAGTAATGACCGTATGAACCACCACCATGAACCAAGATCTTTGGCTCATTAATCTTCTTGATCTGTTTTAGAATATTGTCGATTGTCTTTCTTCTCGCTGATTGTGGTTTTCCCTTATTTGTTATAATTGAGCCTCCCAATTTTATTAGAATCATTCTTCTATCGTACTCCACACTACTCCCTTTGTATCAATTTTTGCTGAAAAATATTCCTTATCCTTTGGTAAAAGTGCAGGCACTTTATCCATATTTTCATCCTTAACTAGTGCAATAATACATCCACCGTCACCAGCTCCTGTGATTTTTGTACCCAATGAGATTTCTTTGAGGGAACTTATCATATCGCGTAACGTATCATTTGAAATCTGAATTTCTTCAAGATATTTCTGATTCTCTGACATTTTTAATCCAAATGTAGTGGCATCATTATTTTTCATGGCTGTAATTACTTCATCAATTAATTTGGTTTCAAGATCACATAGTTGAGAAAACCTCTCTTCATCATTTTCTTTGAATTTATTGACCTTCTCAACACTGTTCTTCGTGTTGTGTGGAATCATGGAATTTGCTATTAGAAGATTAAGATCAAAAGTATTATCAATTTTTTCAACACTAGGATATTCAATCATTCCACCATAAGTACAGACAGTACAATCTGCACCAGATGTATCAGGAAAGATTGTTTTTTCAGCCTCTATTGACATTTTTAAGATCTCTTCAGACGATAGTTCATTGAATAATTCGGAGATTGAAGCGGTTGCGGCAACACAGCATGCTGACGATGATCCAAGTCCTACCCCAATTGGAATATCAGAATCTATTGTAATTTCTAACCCACTAACATTTTGCTCAGAATTAATTATTTTATTTGCCAGATAAACAAATGGTCTAAACTCACTCTTCACTTCTTCATGCGAAGATGAAATGGGTACTTCAATTGTTCCCAATTGTGAATTTACCTTTATGGTTTTATTATCTGTAAAAGTTGACGTGACTGTTACCCTTTTGTCTATTGCAGCAAGAATTGCTTTAGTTCCATGAACAACAAAATGTTCTCCAAACAGAATTATTTTTCCCGGTGCTGATGCTATTGATTTCAATATTTTGGTTTAAGGTATTGCTCTATAATTCTTCTTCCACTTCAGCAGTCTTGGTTTCAAAGTCTTCAATTTCATATTTCATTGTTTCTGAATCTTGAAGAATTTCACGAGCTAATAACCAATAAATTGTTGCTAGTGATTTTCTTCCTCTATTATTAGCAGGAATAACCAAGTCGAGTTTTGATGTCACATTATCAGTATTGGCAATTCCTATTATCGGAATTCCCGCATTTGTAGCTTCAGTAATAGCCTGAGCATCAACCTGCGGATCAGAGACTATGATTAGTTTTGGTTCTGAATAATATGGCAGTGATGGATTTGTAAGGGTTCCAGGCATGAATCGTCCTAACATTTTTTCTGCACCAGTTAATTCACAGAACTTTTCAATTGGTGTGGTTGCATAAGATCTTCCGGAATATACAATCACTTTCTTAATGTCAAATTTTTTTATAAATCTAGCAGCAGTCTGAATTCTGTCTAAAGTAATATCTAAATCAAGTAGGTAAAGACCCTCAGGGTTGGCTTGTGTGATATACGGAATCATAAATTTTGTTTTCACTTCAGTACCTACTCTAATTCCAGTTGTAAGAATTTTCTTTTTAATTTCTTCGTGCTCTGCTTGTTGGCTCATTTGATTTTTAAACCTCAGCCATGCCTTGTATTAAATCATGCTCTGAAAGACGGATTAACTCGTTTAATTTTGCAACTCTCTCTCCTCCAACAACACCGACTTTTAACATCTTGGAATTAGTTCCTATTCCTATGTGAGAGATCTGTGAATCAATTGATTCCCCAGAGCGATGTGATGTGATCAATTTAATGTCATTGTTATCTGCCACTTTGGCAAATTCTAACGCATCATACAGACTCCCAGCCTGATTTACTTTTAAAATTGCAGCGTTGCACGATTTATTTTCAATTGCTTTTTTTAGTATGTCTTTGCTTGTTACGGTTAGATCATCACCAGTTATCATAGTTTTAGGGAATTTTGAGACCAATTCAGACATATCCCCAAATGCTTCTTCATGTACCGCATCTTCTGCATAAATTAATTTGTATTTTTCAATAATACTAGCAGCAAATTCAATTTGCTTTTCTGGTGTATTTTCAAATCCTGCTCTTTCATATACGTACAAATGTTTTTCTTCATTCCATTGAGTTGATGATGCAAAGTCAACCCCTAATGATACCTCCTTTCCTAAAGTGTACCCCAAATTTTCACAAGCTATTGCACAAAGTTCTAATGCTTTTTCATTATCACATTTTGGAGCCCATCCACCTTCATCCCCTCTTCCATTTGTAAAACTGGGGTCGGCTTTTTCTATCACATTACGTAATTCTTTATGAACTTTGAAATTTGTTTCAATAGCATCCCTAATCGTTTTAGCACCAGGAGCAGAAATTAGAATTTCTTGTATGTCTGGCGTTCCAGGTCCCGCATGCACCCCACCGCCTAAAATATTTCCTATCGGGATTGGGAATCTATATTCATCTTGTTCTGAAATTAATTCGAACAATTGCTTTCCAACTGCTTTTGATGCTGATTCCATTGAAGCAATTGTAATTGCATAAGCTAATCCTCCACCAATCTTAGAATAGTTAGAGGTTTGATCTATCGCCTTTAACGTTTCATCAATTGATTTCAGGTCACTTGACTCAAATTCAAGAAATTTCTTTGAATTTTCGTTTAAAATACGGAGGCTTTCCTCTGGACCACCTTCCGGAAAGCTAACAGCTTCATATTTTCCAACACTTGCACCAGATGGCGCAGATGTTCTACCTAGGTATTGGTTGTCAGAAATAACATCGACTTCTATAGTTTTGGTACCCCTACTATTATGAATTATCCTACCTCTAATTGACGTAATTTTAGCCAATCTATTCTAACTCTGATTGAATGTCTATATTCCTTTTGTACATAGCCTCATAAAACGGAAGCACTTGTTGTATTGTCTCTACTGTTGTTAACAACATTCTTCGACAGCAGTACCTTTTGATTCCTAACGAATCTAATACTTTTGCAGGTTCTTCACCAGACTTTACCTTATTCTGATACTCTTCAAATTTATCAGATACAAGATTACCACACGTAAAACATCTTACTGGTACTAGCACATTTTCAAAAAAGAGTTAAGGATTATAAAAACCCTGCACGGAAATTATTTGCGGGTGTCGCCCAGCCTGGCCAAAGGCGCTAGCTTGAGGGGCTAGTCTCTCAGGAGTTCGTGGGTTCAAATCCCATCGCCCGCATTTCTAAAAATTATAGTATTATTTTTTTGTTAAAGCTTTGACGAAATGGTTTCTTCTAATTTCTTCGGTAATCACAGCTCTTGTTTCTTCTACAAGAATACGATTGACATCCAATTTTCTTCTTGTTTCCTTTACTATTTTATCATACATTGCAAATGGATAAAGAGCCTGATAGAGATTTTCCATAACATTAAAAATCATTTCAGCTTTCTTCAGTTGGTCATTTCTGATATTATCTAATACAAATCTTTTAAGCTCACCAATACAATCAAGCAATCCCAAAATGTATGATTCCTCTGAAACTTTTAGGGACTTTAGTGAAGGAATTTCTTTATTTTCTATAACTGCCAAAAATGAATGAGCCTCAACAAATTCTTGTTCAGGCGTGATAAGATATTTTTTAAAATTATTCTTTGCTTTTTGTTGATTCCTTTTCAAAATTATTTCCGCTTTCTTGATTTTCTGTTTTGCTAATCTGAGATCACCCTTATGAGCTGCTATGATTGAATGACTGCAAAATATTACAACGTCTCTCGTATTTTTTATCAAAAATTCTCTTGATGCATTTGAAGCTTGTAGAGATTTTGAAATTCTCGGCAGCGATGATTTTACGTTCTTTAATGTCATGACTTGTTTTAAAAAAACTGGGATAAAGTCGTTTGCCAAAGGGCTTAATTGTCTTATTAATTTGGTTTAGACATGTGCATAACTGTCAAACAAATGATGCAGATTGAGGAAAATGGTCATCAGATGGGGTTTTTGAGAAAATTTATGATGGAAAATGCTGGTGCGGGAGCGACAAAAAGATTAGTCGAAAAATTTGGAGATGTTAAATCAAAAAACGTTCTAGTTTTTGCTGGACTTGGGAATAATGGTGGTGATGGTTTAGTAATTGCACGGCATTTAGCAGGATATGGATCAAGCGTAACTGTTTTTCTTTTGGGCGAGCCGGATAATATTAGATCAGAAGAATGTTCATGGAACTGGAACTTGTTAGAAAAAATGAAATCAATAAAATTACTTACTGGTGGAAATTTTGAGCTTCTTAACAATTTGGACAAGTTTGATATAATAATTGATGGGATTTTAGGAACAGGAATTTCAGGTGAAATAAGGGAGCCACAAGCATCTGCTATCACATTTATCAACAAATCAAATGCATTCAAACTAGCTGTTGATGTTCCTTCTGGTGTAGATCCAGATACTGGAAACAAAAATTTACCACATGTTACAGCTAACATAACAGTAACATTTCATAGAATGAAGGTTGGGATGCAAAAAAGAACAGATGTGTGCGGTGAAATTTTTGTTGAAAAAATTGGGATTCCTCCAGAGGCAGAGATTGGTGTTCTATGAAGGTGTATCCGATTCCAGTGGGTCCAATGCAGAATTTTTCATACATTGTTGAAGACGAATCTACACATGAAGCAATTGTGATTGATCCATCGTGGGATTTGGAAAAGTTAACTGAAATTATCAACGAACAAAATCTCAATCCAAAGTATATCATTAATACTCATTGGCATGATGACCATACCAGAGGAAATGAGGATTTGGCAAAAGAACTTAGTGTAAAGATTGTTCAGCATAGTGCATCACAACTAAAAAATGACTTGACAGTTTCAGACGGGGATTCTATAAAATTTGGCTGTTCTGAACTTGCTGTATATCACACACCTGGACATTCTAAAGACGGTATTTGTCTAGTGGGTGACGGAAAAATTTTTTCAGGTGATACCTTGTTTGTAGGAAATTGTGGTCGAATTGATTTACCAGGAGGAAGCGCAAAGGAACTTTATCACGGTTTGTTTGATGTTATTGCAAATCTTAGTGATGATTTGGTTTTGTATCCAGGTCATGATTATGGTTCATCTTCAACCTCTACTATTGGAAAGGAAAAGCAAACTAACCCTGTAATGCAAAAGATGTCTGAGAATGAATTTGTTGAACGAATGGGTGGTTAATCATATCTGACATTAAAATTCATTGCAATGAGGAAAAAGGACAAAAATTCATAAAAGATATTGAGCAGAAGCAGTTTCTTTTTTCATTTGTAATTTCCTATACAGAAACATGTGAAATTCCCGGAATTACAGTGGCTGGAGCTGATGCAGATTTCATCAAATTTACTCCAGCTGCAGACGCGGAATTTCTTCACTATGGATCCTGTAAAAGTATAGATATGATTCCGATGACACCGGATGGAAAACCAACACCCGCTCTTCTGACCAAGGCAGCTTTGGAATCAGCAAGCATCCCGCAAGTAATTATTAATGCTGGAAGCAAAATTTCTCCAAAACTCCCATATTTTCAAACCGATATCACTCCTGGTAAAAATATAGCCATAGAACCTGGACTTGAACAGTCTAATGTTATGCACGCTATTGACTGTGGCAGGATACTTGGCAGAACGTTAGCTTCATGCACTGATTGCCTTATAATTGGCGAAAGTATTCCTGCGGGAACTACTACTGCGCTTGCTGTTTTGAAAAGTTTGGGAGTAGATGCACATGTAAGTTCAAGCATGCCCAAAAATCCTCAATCATTAAAAAATGGAGTTGTTGAAAAAGCACTAAAGCGTTCTGATTCTAAAGAGCCATATGATGTGATAGCAAATGTCGGTGATCCAATGATACCGTTTGTCGCGGGTATGCTAAGCACTGCCTCTGAGATCACAAACGTAATTTTAGCAGGAGGTACTCAGATGGCTGCAGTTCTTGCTATAGCAAAATCAACAGGATATGATGAAAACAGAGTTGCAATAGGAACTACGTCTTACATAATTGATGATAAAGATGCTAACTTGTTGGATATGGTAAAATCAATTTCTGACATTCCTGTCTTATCTATAAACCCAAAATTGGAGGATTCAAAGTTTGACGGTTTACGTGCTTATTCAAAAGGATTTGTAAAGGAGGGAGTTGGAGCTGGCGGAAGCATGATTGCTTCAATTCTCAAAACTGGTATAGATTCAAAAAAATTGTTAGAATTGATTGACAAAGAGTATTCACGAGTTACTACTTCACAGTAACAGACTTTGCTAGATTTCTTGGATAGTCAGGGTTGGTTTTCTTTTCTAATGCAGAGTAGTATGCCAATAGTTGGATTGGAATAATTTCAATTATTGGATATAATGATTCAGCAATTGGAGGAATCTCAACCCAATAATCATATACATCACTTTCCTTATCTGAAATTCCAATAATTTTTGCACCCCTTGCTTTAATTTCATTGGCGCTGTTTAACGTGTCGTTATATGTTGAATCATTTGGATTAATTATTATCACATAGACGTTTGAATCCATTAAAGCTAATGGTCCATGCTTTAACTCTCCTCCTGCTATACCTTCTGCATGAATGTATGAAAGTTCTTTTAGTTTTAGAGCAGCCTCTCTGGCAATTGGAAGATGAATTCCTCTTCCAAGAACATAGATGTCTGTTACATCCTTAAGATCCTTAGCTATTTCTTTTATCTTTGATTGATTTGATAGAACCTGGGAAATTATTGATGATATGTTTTCCCAGTCTGGATTAATGCAACCATTACACAGTTTATCAGTGATTTTGTATAGTATTGCAAGTTGTGACGTAAAGCTCTTTGTTGCAGCAACTCCAATTTCTGGCCCACAATTTAATCCAATTACTAATGATGATTCTTGTGAAAGTGATGAGTTTAGATGATTTACAATTGACAAAACATTTGCATTTGATTCTTTAGCAATTTTGACAGCTTCTAACACATCAGCACTTTCGCCACTTTGCGAAATAGCAACAAATGTTGAATCAGGTTCAATATCATCTGGCGAAAATGGTAATTCACTTGCAATTACAGTATTTATCTTAATTTTTGCAAATTTTGACATTAGATATTTTGCTATTTCAGCCGCATTGTAACTGGTTCCACTTCCAGTAATGTACAAATTTTTTGCTTGCTTGATATAGTCAACAAATTGTTGAATTTGATCGTTGTTACCTGCTTGTGATATTGAATCAGGCTGCTCTGAAATTTCCTTTAGTGTAAAATGTGCATAATCACCCTTGTAAACATCTGCAAATTCTTTTGAAACTTTTGTAATTTGATATTTGACAGACGAGCCATCAAAACCAAAAGTATGTAATCCAGTATCATTCAGAATTACAAAATCTTCATTATCCAGATAAATCGCATCATCTGTTTTTTCTATGAAACCCAGTACATCACTAGACAAATAGTAGCTGTTCTTTCCTACTCCTACAATTAGCGGTTCATGAAATCGTGCACCAACAATAGTACCATCTTCAAAAATTACTACAAAAGAATAATGCCCTTTCAGCTGTGCAACTGTTTTAATGATAGCCTGTTTTACATCTGGGGTTTCATCAAAATTTAGTTGAATTAGATTAGCGATAATTTCAGTGTCAGTCTCACTATGAAAATCAAAACCTTTTTCTTGTAAATTAGATTTTAACTCTTTAAAATTTTCAATGATTCCGTTGTGAACGATTGCAATTTTACCAGAATTGCTTGAGTGTGGGTGTGCATTTTTTTCAGTTACTTTACCATGTGTTGCCCATCGTGTGTGACCTATGCCAATGTTACCAGGAAGTCCATCAAGTTGTATAGCATTATTTACCTCTACTACCTTTCCAACTCCTTTTCTAAGCAGAATCTGATTTTTTGATTTAGTTGCAATACCTACGCTATCATAACCCCTATACTCCATCCTTTGTAATCCATTGACTAGTATTGGTGCTGCAGAATTCTTTCCACGGTAGCCTATAATTGAACACATTTTGATTCTTAAGAAATTAGATTTTTGTATATTGATAAGCTTAACTTATGATTATTCAGTTGATTCTTTCTCTGCATCTTGTTTAACTGGTGATTCTTTCTCTGCATCTTGTTTAACTGGTGATTCTTCATTTTTAGACTGGTCACCAGTTTCAGACTCTAGGTTTTCTGTTTCAGGACTTCCCAAATCTGATTCTGGTTTGGATAATGTTTCATTAAAGCGTGATTCAGGGATTAAGCGAATCTTTGTTTCCTCCTCAGTTTTAACAATATATGATGGAATTGTAACAACACTATCTCCAATCATTATATGTCCATGGACAATTGCCTGACGTGCTTGATATGGAGTTTTAAAAAATAATTTTCTTTGTGCCATAGTTTGTAAACGGCGTGACAATAAATCATTAACTTGTAGGTTTAACACGTCATCTAAAGTTGAATTTTGATCTACTAATCCAATTTTTGAAAGTGATTGTATTAGTATAGGTTCTTTTCTCTCTCGTTCTTCTTGTCTTAATGCGAGTAAAGAACGGGCTTGTAACCTTACTCTTGATAACTCCGTTTGTGTTTTCCATAATTCTTTTTTTGTTTTTAATCCAAATGTACCAAGAGTTTTTAATTCATCCATCATTAGATCATAATTAAGCGGACGCTTGGGTTTCTTCCAAACTCTTCTTGGTGTTTTAGGATCTCCCATCTAAATCATCTATTTCTTCTTTCCAGCTGCAGGTGCTTCCTTCTTTCCAGCTGCAGGTGCTTCCTTCTTTCCAGCTGCAGGTGCTTCCTTCTTTCCAGCTGCAGGTGCTTCCTTCTTTTCTGACCCTGCTTTAGATGTCGCTGCTCCTTCTGCACCAGGTGCCGCGGCTCCTTCTGCACCAGCTTCAGCTGCTCCTTCTGAAGCAGGTCCACCAGCCCCTTCTCGTACTGTCATTACTTTGCCTCCTATGCCGCCCCCGACTCCTCAACCTATTCTACAAGTCACTCACGAAC
>ERZ724564.61-NODE-61-length-9304-cov-0.689223_pt1 | contig 9304 bp, 10 predicted proteins | sample MGYA00375858_ERZ724564 | MGnify/ENA primary metagenome ERZ724564 (study PRJEB28725, sample SAMN03264856) | marine sediment metagenome | biome: marine pelagic biome; feature: marine oligotrophic desert; material: ocean water | place: Pacific Ocean:North Pacific... | reverse complement strand
CTTCCGCTTCCTCGGTAAGTGTTTCAATGTTCACCGATTCAGCGACGAAATCATTTTCAAGCATCAGCAATGAGTATATAGATTCATTCACTCCAGCAGTTCCTAATGCGTGTCCAGAAAGAGATTTTGTAGAACCTATAAGTGGAATCTTACTATTAAAAACTTCTTTAATAGCTTGCAATTCATTCATGTCACCCACAGGAGTTGAAGTGCCATGAGCGTTGATGTAGTCAATAGAGTCATTAACTGTACTAATTGCTAACTCCATACAACGTTTTGCACCTTCACCAGAGGGTGCAACCATATCATAGCCATCAGAAGTTGCACCATAACCAACGAGTTCCGCAATTATATGGGCACCGCGAGCTTCTGCATGTTCTAAAGACTCAAGTACGAGTGCACCACCACCACCAGAAATGACAAATCCATCTCGATTGGCGTCATAGGCTCGAGCTGCTTTTTCCGGAGTGTCACTATCTTTTGACGACAATGCCTACATTGCATTGATCAACATGGTTAGCGACCAGTCTAACTCCTCACCTCCACCGGCAACCACAAAATCTTGTTTTCCCATTTGTATTTGTTCCATGGCATTACCAATACAATGGGCGCTTGTCGAGCAAGCTGAACTGATTGAATAATTGATGCCTTTAATTTTAAATAGGGTAGATAGACAGGCTGAGGTTGTTGACCCCATGGCTCGAGGGACACGATAAGGGCCCACTCTTTTAATACCTCTTTCTCTTAATATATCTGCACCCTCAACAACGTTCTGATTAGAAGCTCCGCCAGAGCCCATAATCAGCCCAGTCCTCTCATTAGAAACTATTTCTGGGCTCAGTCCTGACTGTTTGATTGCTTCATCTAAGGCAACCGCATTATCTATTGCTGCATCAGCCATAAAGCGCAACATCTTGCGGTCAATAACATCACTTGTGTCGATTTCTGAAATAGAGCCATAAACATGTGACCTAAGTCCCATTTCCGCATATGTCTCACTAAACTCTAGGCCTGATTTTGCTTTTTTTGGTGATTCAAGAACTTCGGATTTATTGTTACCTAAACTGCAAACAATGCCCATTCCGGTTACAACAACGCGTTTCATCAGAATGAGGAAGTGTCAGTAAACAAGCCAACCTTTAGGTTAGTAGCATCATAAATCAATTTTCCATCAATCTCCATGGTGGCATCAGCAATGCCCATATAGAGCTTTCTTGCAACAACTCTTGAGAGGCTCACATTGTAGGTTATTTTTTTGTTGTGTGGTAAAACCTGGCCTGTAAATTTAACTCGCCCCGCACCCAGTGCGCGTCCTCTACCAGGACCCCCCAGCCAACCAAGGTAAAAACCTACTAATTGCCACATTGCATCAACACCAAGGCAACCCGGCATAACAGCGTCTTCGTTGAAGTGACAGTCAAAAAACCATAGGTCTGGATTGATGTCTAATTCGGCTGTCAATCCACCCTTACCATATTCTCCGTCACTTTCACTAATACTCGTGATACGGTCAAACATCAGCATTGGTGGTTGTGGAAGCTGAGCGTTACCAGTCCCAAATAATTCTCCTTTACCACAAAGAATTAATTCGTCATAAGAGTAACTGTTCTGCTTCATAAGGCTTGATATATCAAATATAACAAGGATTTTAACATAGTAAATTTAAGATAGAAATTCAACTATGGCTTCAAGTCATCGATAATATCACTTATATCTTCTAGTCCTACAGAGATACGAATAAGGTTATCCGAGATGTTGCTTTGCCGTCTTTCATCTTCTGAAAGTCGAGCATGAGTTGTTGATGCAGGATGAGTAATGGTGCTCTTGGTATCTCCTAGATTTGCAGTAATTGAAATCATTTTGGTATTGTTTATGAGGCGAAAAGCACCTTCCTTTCCACCAGATACTTCGAAGGAAACAATACCACCAAAATCACATTGTTGCTCTTTAGCAATTTGGTGATGAGGGTGTGATTCTAGTCCAAGGTAGTGTACTTTTTCTACAAAAGATTGATCATTCAACCAATTTGCTAATTGCCGTGCATTTTCACAATGTGCCCTCATTCTCAAAGGCAGTGTTTCAAGACCTTTTAGAACAACCCAAGCATTAAAAGCGCTCAAGGTTGGCCCTGTTGTTCTAATAAAGCTACTGATTTCCTCCAGTAGCTCACTACTGCCCGCAATAGCACCTGCGAGACAACGGGCCTTGCCATCAATGTATTTTGTTGCAGAGTGAATGACTATATCTGCCCCCAATGCTAATGGTTTCTGAAGGGCTGGTGTCATAACACAATTATCAACAGCTAATATGATATTGTGTTTTTTAGATATTACTGAAAGTGCTCTCAAATCGACAACGTCACCCAGAGGATTTGACGGTGTTTCAAGAATGAATAACTTTGTGTTGGACTGAATACTGTCCTGCCAGGTGACTAAATCGGGTAAGTCTACAAATGTTACTTCGATATCAAATTTATTCACAATGGTATTCAGGAGTACAGTAGTGGTGCCAAACATTCCACGAGATGCAACAATATGATCTCCGGGTTTAGATAGCGTCATAATGGTGGCAAAAATAGCCGACATACCGCTAGCGGTTGCAAGACATGATTCAGCATCTTCTAGGGAGGCTAATTTATCTTGAAAAGCTTCCACGGTTGGGTTAGTGAATCTCGAATATACATTACCCTGTTCTTCCTTTGCAAACCTTTGAGCGGCCTGCTCGGCGCTATCAAAAGTAAAACTAGAGGTAAGAAAAATAGCAGCAGAATGCTCTTGTTCTTGGCTAGCTTTATAGCCTTCACGGATTGCTTTGGTTTCAAATTTATTATCTTTCATTTAACTTTATAGTTAGTCAATCAACTTCATTGTAGATTAATTCTGAGTTTTCATTGGTAATATTGTTTTGTTTAGCCTTATCGGATCTAAGGGTTTCAATATTGTCCAGATAAGAAGTATCAATATCTTTAGTTAGATATTTACCGTCAAAACAAGAACAATCAAAAGATGAGATATCAGGGTTGCCTTGTTGAACAGACCAAATCAAATCCTCTAGATTTTGATAAATCAATTTATCAGCACCAATTGTTTGGCATATCTCATCAGTGGTTTTATTGTGTGCAACAAACTCATTCTTGCTGGCCATATCAATGCCGTATACATTAGGGTAGCGAACAGGTGGTGCGGCTGATGCAAAAAAGACTTTTTTTGCACCCGCAAGTCTAGCCATTTGTACGATTTCTTTGCTGGTTGTACCACGCACAATAGAGTCATCTACTAGAAGAACATTCTTATCCTTAAATTCGAGCTCGATAGCGCTCAGTTTTTGACGAACAGATTTTTTTCTTTGTTTTTGTCCTGGCATAATAAAAGTTCGAGCAATATAGCGGTTCTTAATAAAACCTTCACGATACTTAAGGTCCAATTCATTGGCCAACTGAAGGGCGGCTGTTCTTGAGGTGTCAGGAACAGGCATAACTACATCAATTGTTTCATCTGGCCACTTTAACTTAATTTTTTCTGCTAGTCGTTCGCCCATTCTAAGGCGTGATTTATAAACCGAGATTTTGTCAATAATGGAATCAGGTCTTGCAAAATAAACAAATTCAAAAATACAGGGAGATAATTCTGAACTGTCTGCACATTGTTTAGAGTGAATATTTCCTTTACGATCAATTACAACAGCCTCTCCTGGCTCTACATCACGAGTAATTTTGTAACCAAGAGCTGTTAAAGCAACACTCTCAGATGCAACCATGTAACTAGTGCCTTTCTCTGTAGTTATTTCTCCAATTATGAGAGGTCTTATTCCGTGAGGGTCTCTGAATCCAAAGATGCCATAGCCTGGGATCATTCCAATCGCTGCATAAGCACCCTTGACACGTTGATGAAGTTTTTTTACTGCTTTAAATATATCCGTCTCGTTAATTCGATGTTTTTGTTCTTTTGCTATTTCACTTGCCAATATATTGAGCAATATTTCTGAATCAGAATTGGTATTTATATGTCTTAGATCTTGCTCAAAAAGCTCTTTCGCTAGTGCATCTGTATTGGTTAAATTACCATTATGTGCAAAAGCAATTCCGTAGGGCGAGTTTACATAAAAGGGCTGAGCTTCAGCACCTGAAGAGCTTCCAGCTGTTGGGTAACGGATATGTCCAATTCCCATATCGCCAATCAATTTGGTTATATGTTTTGTTCTAAAAACATTGCGCACCATACCATTACCTTTGCGCATGTAAAAGCGTCCTTTACTGGCTGTGGTTATTCCTGCAGCGTCTTGACCACGATGTTGGATAATAGTTAGTGCATCATAAATATACACTCCTACATTTTTTTTTGTAGTTGATAACATTCCAACAATACCACACATAATTTATTCCCCTAATATTTCGCTTTCTATGAATGTGACAACTGCGTCGCCAGGTTCGAGTTTAACAAATAACAAATGTTCTGACAAAAGAGGTTTAATATCAACTGCCCAATTTTGAAATGTTCTCAGTGCACCACTGGTTTCAACCCATGCATGATTTTGGGTGGCCCAGCTTAAGCTTTGCAATACAAGTACTATTATTAGAACAAAAATTCCGCCCTTAAATAAACCCAAAACTGCACCAAGAAAATTGTTCTTCAATCCGCCAACATTGCGTGCATTTATTAAAACATCAAGAGCTTGAAGAATGTTGATAATTTTTTCAAATACTGGCGCCATCAGGCAAGGCTTTTCAGTATCAATGGTAATATTAAGAAGTTTTGATAAAGCCATTACAGCAGTAGTAAGGGCAGCAAAAACAATTACAAATGATACAAAAATACGAAAGGAATTACTAGTCACAATGGATTCCATTGTCTGAAGTTCAGCAATCACTCCCATGTAGTGGTAACTCAGAATAGCGAACAATACAGTGAGTATTATCTTTGTGAATGAACGATTAAGCTCACAGGAATTGTCAATTTGCGAGGAAGCTTCTGCTGTCTTATAAAGTGCTTTCTTGATAAACCAAATACCCAGAAAGATTGCTCCAAACGATAGCGCGAAGATTGATTGGCCCTCCGAAGTGGTTGGGTCACTCAATAAGCTGACGGCTAAATTATCGTAGTAAAGCCAGGCAAGAAAAATCGCCAGAATAACAAATAATAGGCTAATAATCTCCTTTGCAAGGCCCTGTACAAAGCCTCTAATAACAAAAAATATTAGAATGATGAGGGTGAGCCAATCTGACCAAGCCAGCACACTTATCGTGTTCCAAAAGTTGTCAAAAAAATTGCTCATGGTCTCCCTGATTGATAAGGCTAATTTTACAATAGTTTCCTAGGGCAGGGCACGAACTCCATTAACTAATAATACTCAGATTTCTTTTAAGATAACACTGGCATCGGCTACCGTATAGAAGGAGCCAAAAATGACAACTCTTTGAATTTCTTTCAGTGCAAGTGCCTGCTCTATAGCGCTAGCCATGCTAGCGCAAACTGTTGTTTCCTGAGGGCCGCTAAACTTGTCTTCTAGAGCCTTTATTTGAATAGAGCGTTCAGCTGAGAGTGGCACTAAAAACCAGTGCTTAATATTAGAGGAAGCCAATTGGATCATGTCATCAATATTTTTATCAGCCAGTGCGGAAAAAATAGCCACCGTCTCCATGACTGAGTCAGACAATGTGTCGACAAGAGTCTGAACGGCTGCAGGGTTGTGAGCGACATCAAGAATTACAGTTTTATTACCTGCTTTAACTTTTTCAAATCGGGCACAGATTTGGGCTTGTTTGATTCCGCTTTTAATCATTTCTTTGGAAACAGGGAAATGGTCACTGATTGCTTCTATAACTTTTATAGCAACAGCTGCATTCAATTTTTGGTGGCCAACTTCTAATCCTATTTCGCCTTCATATTTTTCCTTGATGAGTGTCAAGTGAACATCTATCTTGTTGGCGTAGGCCAGTACACTATTTGGTGGATCTTGATCAGCGCAAATGCAAGGCTTTGCAGTACGCATAATGCCTGCTTTTTCAGTACCGATCGATTCGCGCGTATCGCCAAGGTAGTCGGTATGAACTATTTCAATATTGGTAATAACACTGACATCACTATCGACAACATTGACCGAATCTAGACGACCTCCAAGCCCCACTTCGAGGATAGCAATATCAACAGCAGCTTCAGAGAAAATAATTAATGCTGCCAAGGTTGAAAATTCAAAGTAAGTTAAAGAGACGCCTTGCCTTTTTTCCTCAATCGCTTCAAAGGACTTAATGATCACTGAATCATTAACAATCTCCCCGTCGATTGCGAAGCGCTCGTTGTACTTAATGAGGTGTGGCGAAGTAGAACAACCTACTTTATATTTTGAGTCTCTATAAATACTATCGATAAAGGCGATCGTCGAGCCTTTACCATTTGTGCCAGCAACTGTAATGGCAAAAAATGGCACTCCATCAGGGAAAAGGCGTTGATAGACCAGTTGAACTCTATCTAAGCCGAGAAGTATAGTTTCTTCCATCAGCTGCTCTTGCCAGCTTAGCCATTCATCAAGAGTTTTTTTGTTGTGCATAGTGAGAAGTTACTATACCTAATCACAAACTAGAAAAAAACGTTTAATCTTCCCAAAACTCACCTTCGATAGTTTCATTTTTATTGTTGCTCGTCTTCTCTTGATTTTTAGTTCTGTGAATAAAAACTGAATTTCTTTGGCTAAAAACACGTTCTGCATTTTTCTCAAGGATGTGATTAATAAAATATCGTCTACTCCAAGGCATTAACCCTAACAAACCCAACCCATCAGTAATAAAGCCAGGGGTTAATAGTAAAACACCTGAAACAAGAATAACAACACCCTCCAGCATCTCTAATGCGGGTGTTTTACCTTCAGCTATGCTCTGTTGAGCCTTTGCCATCGTTGACCAGCCCTGTTGTCTTAACAGGGTCGAGCCAATCAGTGCAGTCACAATAACGAGTAGCACAGTTGACAGACCGCCAATAGCCTGCCCTACAGTCACTAGGACGTAAATTTCAAGAAGAGTCATTACCACAAAAATAGGGAATAACATTTAACCTCCTTTCGAGTTAGTAAAAATAATATCCCAGACACCGTGGCCTAATTTTTGACCACGATTTTCAAATTTGGTCAACGGCCGATGTTTGGGTCTTGGAGAATATATATGGTCACCCAAGGTGTTTTTAAAGTGCTGATGAGATTCCAGTGTTTCCATGATGTGCTCTGCATAGTCTTCCCAGTCAGTGGCTATATGGACGATGCCATCTGTTTTTAGCTTTTTTGTAAGAATGTCTAGAAAGCTAGTTTGTATAATTCTACGCTTGTGATGTCTCTTTTTATGCCAAGGATCTGGAAAAAATAGTTGAAATTTTGAAAGGCTGTCGTCAGGAATATGATTTTGAAGTACTTCAACTGCATCCTCTTTAATAATTTTCAGGTTGCTTAGTCGGCTTTTGTTGGCTTCATTGATGAGCTTACCAACGCCGGCCTCGTAGACCTCGATTCCTAGGAAGTTTTGTTTCGGTTGTTGGATTGCCATTTCTAACAAGCTATCGCCATTACCAAATCCAACTTCAAGGGTTACATCATGTGAATTCAAGAAGAGTTCTACGAAGCTGATCTGGTTGTCTGAAAGACTGACACCATAGTTTGGCCACAATTCATACAAACCAATTACCTGAGCTTTGGATAGTCTCCCAGAGCGCTTAACAAAACTTTGAATTTTGCGCAAGGACTTAACCTCAGTCATAAGTTGTAATCCATAATGAGTGGAGAGTGGTCAGAAAAACGTTCTTTTTTATAGATCTCACAAGCCGTCGCAAGACCAGCTAGGTTTGAGCTCACCACTTGGTAATCGAGACGCCAGCCGGTATTGTTTAGCCAGGCTTGACCTCGGTTGGACCACCATGTGTATTGAAATTCATCTTGATTAATTTCTCTGAAAGCGTCGATATATCCCACCTCGTCATAGAGTTTGTCCAGCCAAGCCCTCTCTTCAGGAAGAAATCCAGAGTTTTTTTGGTTCGATTGCCAGTTTTTTAAATCAATCTTTTTATGAGCGATATTCCAATCACCACAAATGATGTACTTTCTGCCATCTTTTTGTAATTTACGTAAGTGTGGCAAAAAACGTTCAGTAATAAATTCCATTTTGAAGGCTTGCCTTTCTTCCTTTGACTATCCTGAGGGTAAGTAGATAGAGATGACACTTAAATCTCCAAAGTCAGCTTGAATAATCCTACCTTCTGAATTGATATCTTCCCATGGACTATAAGTAATTCTATCGGGTTTCGATTTGCAATAGAGGCCTGTTCCGCTGTAGCCCTTTCTCTCAGCACTATGGTAGTAGGTATGCATATCAGATGGATAAAACCGCTCATCCAGTTGATCTTCTTGGGCCTTAATTTCTTGCAAACAAACAACATCTGCATTTTGTTTTTCCAACCAACTAAAAAAACCTTTTCGCTCAGCCGCGCGAATTCCATTGACATTAATTGTTATAATTCTCATTGCAATTATTTTAATAGTTTAGGAATATTCGATGGAACAGTATCAAAACGATTTTTTAGACTTTATGTTGGAAATCGGAGCCCTTAAATTTGGAGAATTTACACTTAAATCTGGTCGAGTGAGTCCTTATTTTTTTAATGCATGTCAATTTAATCGGGGCAACCATTTATCCCAGCTCGGTCAATTTTATGCTCAAGCGATCAAAGCCAGTGGCATCAAATTTGATGTTCTTTTTGGCCCCGCCTATAAAGGAATTCCACTCGTAGCTACAACAGCTATTGCACTCAATGAAAGTTTCAACAGAAGTGTTCCCTATAGTTTTAATCGAAAAGAAGCTAAGGATCATGGTGAAGGTGGAAACATTGTCGGTCACCCACTAGAGGGAGACATATTAATCATAGACGATGTCATAACAGCAGGAACAGCGATCAGAGAAGCAAAAGACATTATCGACGCCAATGGCGCCAAAACGAAAGGCGTGGTTGTTGCATTAGACCGACAAGAGAAGGGCAAAGGCGAACTCTCAGCCATTCAAGAGGTGGAACAAAATTTTGGTATTGCGGTTGTGAGCATCATTAACTTGTCTCATATCGTTGATTACCTGAAAGCCAATAATGATAAAAATATCATCAGCAGGATTGAGAGTTACCGTTCTCAGTATGGTATTTCTTACTTGAATCGATTAGCTAGTTTCTGTAACTGGTTCGAAGATCAGTGTCGATAAGTCAGTATCTATGATTTGAACTTTTTGTCCAAAACTCATTTCACAACCCTTTCAAAACCATAAACAATCCCCTAGCATAACTTA
>ERZ724564.60-NODE-60-length-9350-cov-0.711482_pt1 | contig 9350 bp, 9 predicted proteins | sample MGYA00375858_ERZ724564 | MGnify/ENA primary metagenome ERZ724564 (study PRJEB28725, sample SAMN03264856) | marine sediment metagenome | biome: marine pelagic biome; feature: marine oligotrophic desert; material: ocean water | place: Pacific Ocean:North Pacific... | reverse complement strand
GTTCGCCGCCGGCGTCGGTTGGTTGTAAGAGACAGCTTTAAGTCGTTGTAATGCCATAGCATCTTTTGAAAGATCAAGGCCTTGTTCCTTCTTAAATTCTGCAACTAAGTGGTTAATAATACGTTGGTCAAAATCCTCACCACCTAAAAATGTATCACCATTTGTGGATAAAACCTCAAAGTGCTTTTCACCGTCAATATCTTCCATTTCAATGATAGATACATCAAATGTTCCACCACCCAAGTCATAGACCGCAACTTTTTTATCACCTGATACTTTATCAACACCATAAGCTAATGCTGCTGCTGTTGGTTCATTGATGATACGTTTAACATCTAAGCCGGCAATTTTTCCAGCATCCTTTGTAGCCTGGCGTTGTGAGTCATTAAAGTAAGCAGGGACTGTAATAACAGCTTCTTTAACTTCAGTACCTAAATAATCTTCTGCAGTCTGTTTCATTTTTTGAATCACACGTGCAGAAATTTCAGGTGCTGCCATTTTTTTACCTCTAACTTCAACCCATGCGTCACCGTTTTTGGCTTTAATAATCTTGTAAGGTACCAGTTTGATATCTTTTTGTACCTCATCTTCTTCAAAGCGTCGACCTATCAATCTTTTGATAGCGTAAAGGGTATTTTCAGGATTAGTTACAGCTTGTCGTTTTGCAGGCTGACTCACCAAAATTTCTTCAGAATCTTTTGGGTAAGCAATGATAGAAGGGGTTGTTCGGTTACCTTCTGAATTTTCAATAATTTTAACCGTGCCGCCATCCATGACGGCGACACATGAATTTGTTGTGCCTAAGTCAATTCCAATAATTTTTGCCATTTTTCATATACTCCTTGTATTTGATATAACCCTTATGTAGGGATATAAAATTTTATTTCAAGGTTTAAATAGAATTATTTTGGAATTGAATTATGGAGTATTGTTTCCACAGGCCCAGGTACGAACGTACTTATATCACCGCCAAGTGAAAAGATTTCTCGCACCAAAGATGAAGAAATGTTGGCAAATTCTTCAGACGGTGTCATAAAAAGAGTTTCAATTCTGGGATTGAGTCGTTTGTTCATTCCACTCAGTTGAAACTCATATTCAAAGTCAGAAACAGCTCTTAATCCTCTTATAATTATTTGTGCATTGTGATCCTTTGCAAAGTCAACCAATAAGGAGTTGAAGCTCAATACCCTGGTATTACTTATAGAGGTGATTGAAGCTTCGACTGCTTTAATCCTTTGATCGATAGACAACAAGCTTGTTTTGCTTACATTTTGAGTAATTGCAATTATAACTTCGTCAAATAGTTTACAAGCGCGATGAATTAAATCTATATGGCCGTTAGTTATTGGATCGAAAGAACCTGGATAAATGGCAATTGTTTTCATAATGTTCCTAAGCTTATCAGACAATAATGGACATTGCCCGATTTTTTCTGTTTACTAATTTTAAAGAGACTATTAATGAGAGGACTTAAATTGTCTTCGGTTAGCTTATATTCAGATTCTATATAGATTTGACTTTGACTATTGATGTAAAGATTATTTGAAAGCTTCTCTATAGTTTCTAGTAACAGATTTTTTGCAAAGGGAGGATCTAAAAACACCAAGTCAAAAGACTGCTTACTTGGTTTCGAAAGATGAACCATAGCATCTTCATTAATTATTGTGTATTGGCCTTTATCTAATAACTTAAAGTTGGATTTGAGTTTCTCATAAACTTTTCTATCCTTTTCAATGACATGAACTTCTTTAGCACCTCTTGATATTGCTTCAAGGCTGAGTGCGCCACTTCCCGCAAATGGATCAAGGGCAGTTTTGTTAATAATATCGAATTGTAGCCAATTAAAAAGTGTTTCACGAATTTTTCCAGAGGTTGGACGTAACCCCTCTACTTCAGGAAAACTAAACTTTCTACCCCGGAATTTTCCTGAAATAATTCTGAAACTATTTTGCATTTAATTCTTCCTTGTTGAATAGTTTTGATCTCCAACCACTGTATAAAGGAGCACTTAAGTCTCCTCTCATGAATCTTATTAATGACTTACTAGTGCTGATAACTTCAGGACGGAGATTATAAGCTTCTGCTATGCTATTTATAATTCTTAGAAGTTCATTTTTTTTGCTTTTGTCAGAACTAGTTAATGGTGTTTGAGGTGTTAACAATTTAGATAGAGTGAAGGTCTCAGAAGATTCTTTAATAAAATCATCAAAAAGTTTTTGTGAACGCGTGGAGAGCTTACTTTTTCCGCAAGCATAATCCAGCAATTTTTGATCAGACATTAGCCATTTTCGAGGCTTGTTTTTTTGTTGGGCGTTGCTCTCTCGCCATGCTGCAAGTTTTATTGCCTGATCTTGGATTTTTTTTTCAGGCTGTGAAAGTCCTTTAGTTTTATAACAAATCTGTTCAATGCTAGGTTCATAAAGCTCTTGATCAAGAAGAAATCTTGTCTCTTCATCCAGCCATTGTATTTTTTTACTAATAGTTAGTTCATTTTTCAGTTTTTCGAAATTAGGCAGCAAATATCTGACATCATCCAAGGCGTATTCAACAACATTTTCTGGGAGTGGCCTTGTTGTCCAGTCAAATCGAGTATAACTTTTATCTAGTTGAACGTCTTGAAAAATTTCTGTTAATGCTTGGTAGGAAATTTGCAGTGGATAGTTCAATAATGAGGCAGCAATCTGAGTATCAAATAACGAAGTTGGTATTCGTTTTGATAAGTGGTAGAGGGCTTCAATGTCTTGTCTGGCTGAGTGAAGAACCCATTCAGTATTAATATGATATAGTTTTTCGAATAATGGTTCCAAATCTTTAATTGAGAGAACATCAATACATTCGGCAGAATCGGTGGTTGCGATTTGGACCAGACAAAGCTCTGGATAGTAGGTATTGATGCGTTTAAACTCTGTATCAATAGCAAGACGATATGTATTGTTAATAGTTTTTAGATAACGTACTAATTGTGCTTTTGTTTGTATCAAAGTCTGCAAAAATAGTAAATTGTTGTATTTTATCAACAACTAGCGCTAGCAATAATTCATTTATGAGATAATCAAGCCTATTTAAAGTTGTTTAAATGTAATTTATGTTGTTAGATCAAGCCTTTTCGTTGAAAGAATCACCTCGTGCTTTGTTTTGGATTGTGATTTTTTTAATCTCTTTTTTTGGAATGTTTTATCTCGGTCTCAATCCAAGTTTGATTGATGAGTGGTATTTAGTATTGATTGGTTTTAATGTCGTTATGAGTGTGATTGCAATATATTACATTATTCTTTCAATGAAAAAATTAAAAGAAAATACCGATGAAGGTGTTATAGGTTCAAAATTTACCTGGTCTTTCATTAAAATCGTTCCTTTATTGGTTTTAGTTCCAGTGCTTTCATTCTATCTTTTTTCATTTCACTCGTTCAGAGATCATCTTCAAAGATCTGAGCGCCAGTTTGAAGAGTTTAATCTCAAGGTGGGTGGAGAAGTAGATGATCTATATAACAATACAAACAATATTGCCATTAAGTATTATGAAGATCGTACCCTGAATATTGGAAAATTGGTGAACTATTTTGACGCTCCTCGCGCCTCTAGTGAAAAAATGCAGATAGTACTTAGCTTACTAGTTCAGGATTCTTGGGCATGTGAGTTAAAACTCTATGACGCTTTAATGGATTTAGTTGTACAAAGTAAGAGTGAACTAGTATGTGAAGCTGATGGATACACTGCATCGACTGATGAATTTACCCTAATATCTCACTCTAGCTCAGATTTTAGCATTGATAGCTTGACTTCAAGAATGACGCGTTTTAGAGATGCAGCCAAGGAAGCAGAATTAGAGCTTAACTCATCTATTATTCAAACTCGCTTTATGATTGATTTTTCTTCAACGATCTTATTAGCAGTTTTGAGTGCATTATTGGTTGTTCTGAGAATGATTGATCAATTAATGCGACCAATGCACAATTTATCAATAGCAACCCGAGAAATCTCTTCGGGTAACTATGATGTCCAGATTCAGCAAGATCCAAAGAGCAAAGATATGCATGACTTGGTTGAACATTTCAACGAGATGAGTAAGCGAATAAAGTTATCTAGAGAAGGTTTGGATACGCATAACTTATATCTAGAAACGATTTTAAAGTACTCTTATGGTGTGATTGCCCTGAATCAGGATAAGACAATACAGCTTATAAATCAAGTGATTGGCAAGATGCTACAAATTGGTGATGAGACTGTTTTTTTAGGGCAGTCATACGACAGTATTATCAAAAGTTTTAAAAACTTATAACCTCTTTTTTCATTTATTGAGGAAAAAATTAATCAAGAGTTAGATGAATGGAGTGGTGAAATTGAATTAATGTTAAAAGATAGGCATCGTCTAATTTATTGTCAAGGTGCAACTCTTGATGTTGAGAATAAAAATCTAGGTTACGTTATTATTAGTAGTGACATATCGAAGCTAAATCGTGCTCAGAAAAAGGCTGCCTGGGCAGAAGTTGCTGTCAGAATGGCACATGAGATCAAAAACCCTCTAACACCAATATTGCTGTCTGCACAGAGACTCCGTAATCTATTTTTAGATAAGTTAGATTCTAAAGATTCAGCAATCATTAATAAAACCACTAAAACCATTATTGATCAAGTGGCATCGATGGATTCCATGGTGAGTGCCTTCGCCAATTATGCCAATACACCAGAAATTAAAAAAGTCTCTGTTTCACTCAACGCCTTGGTTAACAATGCAGTCTCTCTATATGACACCGAAGTCGGAGTGCGAATTGATCTTGATTTGAGTGTTGACTTACCAAAATTACAGCTTGATAAAGATGCTATTTCACGTTTATTGATCAATTTAATAAAAAATTCCATTGAATCTAAGAAAAAGAAAACTAAACTTAATATTGTGATTAAATCACAATTTGTGAAAGATGAAGGAATTATACGTTTGACAATTGTCGATAATGGAAATGGTTTTCCTGTGGATATTCTTGATCAAGTTTTCGAGCCTTATGTCACTACCAAATCAAAGGGTAGCGGACTAGGCTTAGCAATTGTACAATACATTGCTGAGCAGCACGACGGTCAAATCTATGCTAGCAATATCGAACCTCATGGAGCAAGAGTGACAATTGAATTAAGTATAATTGCAAGTAAAAGGAGTTGAAATGGAAGAAGGAACTTCATTCGGAAAAATATTAATTATTGATGATGAGAAAGATAACACTGAAATCATCAAAGATGTTTTGGAGGATGTTAACTATGAAACTGCCCTAGCTCGAAGTGCGAGTGAAGCAAAAGTCATTGTCGCCGCTAATACTTTTGATTTGGTTTTATTGGATGTCTGGATGCCTGGTCAGGATGGAATGTCACTTCTAGCTGAATGGACTTCTGAAGGATTCGACACACCGATTGTTATGATGTCGGGGCACGCAGAACCCAGTGATATTGTTAAAGCAATGAAACTTGGTGCAATAGATTTTTTAAAGAAGCCTTTGCATGACTTTTTGCCGATTTTACGAAATATAATGACTAGTCCAGATCCAGAAGAATCAGATCAGGAGGTAACTGGAATTGATTTTTCTCTTAGACTCAAGGAAGCTCGAAATCTTTTCGAGCGTCAATATTTACTTCATCACCTTGCATTAAACGATAATAATATCGCTATTGTTGCTGAAAAGGCAGGATTAGAGAGGACAACTTTGTATCGAAAACTTAAAGATTTAGGGATTGACAAGAAATGAAGATTTTAATTTTAGGTGCTGGTCAGGTTGGATCAACGCTTGCCAAGTATCTTTGTTTAGATGATGACAATGACATCACTATAGTTGATCAAGTAGAAGATAAACTCACTCCTCTTCAGAGACATCTAGACATCAAGACAGTTGTCGGTTATGGCGCTTATCCAAGTGTTTTAGAAAAAGCAGGTATCAAAACCATGGATATGGTGATTGCTGTGATGGGCTCTGATGAAAGGAATATGGTTGCCTGTAGAATGGCCCACACTTTATATCATGTAGATAAAAAAATTGCTCGAATAAGAACCACAGAATATTTACTTAGGCCTGAGATATTTACTAATGAAGCTTTACCTATTGATTTTCTAATTACCCCTGAAATTTTAATCACCGACTATATCAAAGGGCTCGTAGAAGAACCTGGCGCCTCTCAAGTCTTTGATTTTGAGAATGGCTTGGTTCAATTAGTTGAAACGAGAGCTTATATTGGCACTCCGATTGTGAACCGGCCTGTTAAGGAGCTGCATGAGCATATTCCGGATGTGAAAATGCGAATAGTCAGTCTTTACCGAAACGATAGAGCAATACTTGCTAACAGTGACACTGTAGTTCGAGAGGGCGACCATGTCTACTTTCTTGCTAAGAAGGATCACATATCAAGAGTTCTAAAAGAGTTTAGGCGCGTCGAAAATACATATCAAAAAATCTTCATTGCAGGTGGTGGAAACATTGGACTCAATGTCGCAAAGCTACTTGAAGACACTCACAATATTCGTATTATTGAGTTGGATGTAGATAGGGCTATAGCATTGGCTGAGGAACTAAATCATACTTTGGTGTTGCAAGGCAATGCTTCTGATGAGGATCTGCTCCTAGAGGAAGGGATTGAGAATACTGATTTGTTTTTAGCGTTGACCGATTCTGATGAAGTAAATGTCATAGTCTCAATTTTAGCTAAACGCCTAGGAGCACATAAAACAATTGCTCTAGTGAAACGTGATGTTTATGCCTCATTGGCAGAGCAAAGTGATGACGTAGATATTATTGTATCGCCTGACCAAATAACAGTGGATGGTATTTTGTCACATATTAGGAAAGGTGACACTATGAAGGTGCACTCACTTCAACATGGTGAAGCTGAAGCCATAGAAGTTGTCGTTCATGGAGATAAAAATACCTCAAAAGTAGTTGGATCAATGATTAAAGATTTACCTTTACCAGAAGGGGTAGTAGTAGGAGCTATTGTTAGAGATAATGAACTGTTGATGGGCTCTAAAAAGTTGGTGATTGAGCAAGGAGATCACGTTCTTATGATGTTGACGGATGTTGGAAAGATTCACCAAGTTGAAGCCCTATTCTCAGAGAATGAGTAACCGAAAACCAAAATCCATAACCAAAAAGGCAACCCTAAAATGCAATTAAGTGTTGTTTCTAAAACCATTGGTTTGTTGCTTATGGTTTTCAGCCTAACTCAAATTCCACCGATACTGATTGACTTCATATATTCTGAAGGTGAGTATCTTTCTTTTGTAATTTCTTTTGTATTGACGCTCATTGGTGGTTTTGCTTTGTGGCGGCCTTATCGAAATATCAAAAAAGATTTTCATCTCAGAGATGGTGTACTGATTGTGGTCTGTTTTTGGTTGGTCTTGTCGCTATTTGGTACTCTTCCTTTTCTTCTTACTGAATCAATCAATGACTTAACTTTCTCGGGTGCATTTTTTGAATCTATGTCAGGCTTGACTACTACAGGTTCTACAGTTTTAAGTCAGTTAGACGAGCTACCCAAAAGTATTCTCTATTATCGCCAACAGCTTCAATGGTTAGGCGGAATGGGTATTATTGTTCTTGCAGTTGCTATTCTTCCACTTCTTGGTGTTGGAGGTATGGAGCTCTATCATGCAGAATCGAGTGGTATCTCAAAGGATAGGATGACACCCAAGTTAAGGCATACAGCGATTGCACTTTGGAAGATATATGTCTCTCTGACTGCTCTTTGCGCAATTGGGTATTTTTTATCAGGGATGACGCTCTTTGATGCGGTAGGACATAGTTTTTCAACAGTTGCTATTGGTGGATTTTCAACACATGATGGTTCAATTGGCTATTTCAATTCTTTGTCTATTGAAGTAATTGCGATGTTTTTTATGTTTTTAGCTGGTATTAATTTTTCCCTTCACTTTGTTGCTTGGAATAACCGTTCTTTAATGAACTATTTGAAAGACTCTGAATTTAAAACCTATGCACTGATTTTGGTGATTACTGCTATAGTTGTTTTAATATTTCTCAGTATTAATGCAGAGTATGACTCTTCTAGTGAAACCATTAGGCATAGCTTATTCCAAACAATATCAATTGCTACAACGACAGGATTTGTTTCACAAAAATTTAGTGGTTGGCCTGCTGCTATACCTGTATTTCTTATCATGGTCAGTTTTGTTGGTGCTTGCGTAGGTTCAACTGGTGGCGGTATTAAGGTAGTGAGGATATTGGTAATGTTTAGATTGGGTATGAAGGAAATAAAAAAGTTTATTCGTCCTAGTGCACAGGTCAGTGTTAAGTTAAATCAAACAAGCCTTACTGATAAGACGATAATCTCTGTGTTGGGATTCTTTTCACTCTATGCCATTTCTTTTGTAATTATTTTAATGTTGCTAATGTTTATTGGTTTGGATCAAGTGAGCGCCTATTCTGCCACTGCAGCTACGATGAATAATCTTGGTCCAGGTTTAGGTCAGGTTGCTGAAAACTATGGTGCATTGAGTGACTCTGCTAAATGGGTTTTGAGCTTTTCAATGCTGATTGGACGATTAGAAGTATTAACTATTATTGCCCTTTTTCACAAGGCTTTTTGGCGTAATTAATTGAGTGAATCAAACCCACCTAAACGGTAGGTATGAATTAGTTATTTTTTTACAATAAAGGCGCAATAACCAAACTAACGATTGCCATCACATTGATGAGAATGTTCATTGATGGACCGGATGTATCCTTGAAAGGGTCACCAACAGTATCACCAACAACGGTTGCTGTGTGAACATCGGTTCCTTTCCCACCAAAGTTTCCCTTTTCAACATGCTTTTTAGCGTTATCCCATGCGCACCCTGCATTAGCCATCATAAGGGCCATTAGAACACAACCTAGAAGTGCGCCAGCTAACATTCCACCAAGTGCTTCAGGACTTAATAAAAAGCCAACTAATACTGGCGCTGAAACCGCAATAACGCCTGGAAGAATCATTTTTTTAAGTGCAGCAGTTGTGGCGATGTCGACACATTTAGCTGTATCAGGTTCAGCTTTGCCTTCAAGTAGTCCTTTAATCTCTTTAAACTGCCTTCTTACTTCTTCGATCATTTCAAAAGCAGCATCACCAACAGCTGTCATAGTAAGAGCAGCGATTAAGTATGGAATCGTTCCACCAATAAACAAACCGATTAAAACTTCCGCGCTGTTAAGCTTAAGAATGAAATCAGTAGAGTTGGCGCTAACTGTCTAAGTATACGCCGTAATAATTGCAAGAGCTGCCAGGGCTGCTGAGCCGATTGAAAATCCTTTCACAAATGCTCCAGTAGTGTTACCAAACTAATCAAGAGAGAACGTAAACTTAGACGTGTACGTACAGAA
>ERZ724564.59-NODE-59-length-9562-cov-0.917541_pt1 | contig 9562 bp, 9 predicted proteins | sample MGYA00375858_ERZ724564 | MGnify/ENA primary metagenome ERZ724564 (study PRJEB28725, sample SAMN03264856) | marine sediment metagenome | biome: marine pelagic biome; feature: marine oligotrophic desert; material: ocean water | place: Pacific Ocean:North Pacific... | reverse complement strand
GAAAATTCCCAAGAAATAATCTTCTACCTTTGTCTGGGATTGATCACTAATAACTATAGCATCACTAACTAACTGATGCACACTAACTATCATGTACGGGTCAAAATCATAGTTTGGCAAAACTTTACTAAACTGTGATTTGCAAATGGCACAGATTGCTGCCAAAGTATTTACACCATCATGTTCTTGGCTTTGTTTTAAAGCTTGCATTAGTGGCATTGCCCCTTTGATGAGAAGCTCAATAAGGTCATCAGTCAATAAACCTCCGCCTCCGCCGCAACAATATGTGGAGGCTTTAATAGTCGCTTTTGGCATATCTGCAAAATGATTACAAGCAGCTTTGATAACTTCTCTCGGCAAAATGAATTGACCATTTTCAATATCACCCATATTACTTCCACGAGCCACATTACATGAATCATGGAAAGTTACCTTGCGATGATCGTTCTTGGTTTTATCGAATGTCAGTATGCCTTTTTGAATCAAGTCATAGGTAAATTCAATAATGTGCTGTGGTTGCGGATAGTTGCTATCTAACTGCTTTTGCAGTTTTAATGCATATTCATCACTAGCACCACCACCAATACCTGAAAGAGTATTCCAGAAACTATAAGCGACACGCCATGCATGCCCACATTCACCAACGACTACACGACTGACACCTAAGTCAAGGGCAGCTTTACGTATTCTTAAAGCACCTTTACGCATCACTTCATAACTGCCTATAAACATACCAAAATTTGCTGCCTCAGAAGCGTATGAACTCATAGTCCAAGTAACACCACTCTGATGAAAAACTTTTGCATAACCGATTAGGCCATCGATGTGTGGCTCGGCAAAAAAATCAGCGGATGGAGTGACCATCAAGACTTCAGCATTTTTGTTATCCAAAGGTAATTTAACAGCAACGCCGGTATCTTTTTCAATTTCTTCTTCAAGGTCAAGTAGCGTGTCTCTGAGCGCTGGCTCTGGCATACCTAAATTATTACCAATTTTATTTATTCTTCCTAATATTTGATTGCTGTACTTCTGTCCAACACCGATGACATTCATTACCTCTCGAGCTGCCATTGAAATTTCTGCTGTATCAATGCCATAAGGGCAGAAAACTGCGCAACGACGACACTGAGAGCATTGATGAAAGTAGTTATACCAATCATCAAGCATTGCATCATCAAGCTCCTTGGCTCCAACCAGTTTAGGGAAATATTTTCCAGCAAAAGTAAAATGTCTTCGATATACACTTCGAAACAAATCTTGTCTTGCAACTGGCATATTTTTTGGATCAGAAGTGCCTAAGTAATAATGGCATTTATCAGTACATGCCCCGCATTTCACACAGGCATCCAAAAAAACTTGGACAGAACGATACTTGGATGTGGTTTCTGCCATTTTCTCAATCGCAACTTGTTGCCAGTTTTCAAACTTTTCTCCAGGAAATCCAAGCTGTTCTTGGATCTCTGAACTTGCTTTAAAAGGGCCATCTCCTGCCATAGTATCTTTTTGGATTGCTGGAATCTCAAGATAGGTTGGTAGTTTATCTATACCAAGTTCAGCCACAACTATTCATCCTTTTCTAAATTTTGTTCTATGAAAATTTCCTTTTCTGTTTCTTTTTGCATAGCCCAAGACGAAATATGTCTCCTCTTACGGGCATTATCCACCTGATTGAGTGTCGGCGAGAAAAATACCCCGGAAGCGTGCAACAATTTGGAGATTGGGAAAATAGCAATGAGAGTAAATGCCAAAAAAATATGGGCGAGAAAAATCCACTCACTCGGCAGTTCAGACCAATTTAGGGTAACCAGACCGTCTGCAAAACTATAAACCAAGCCCATATCTGGATAATAAAGAGCGAAGGTCATCAGCATGCCACTAGCACCAATGGCAATCAGTAAAATCAGCATCAGATAATCCGATGGCGCAGAAATATATCTAACGCGATCGACAAAAATTCGCTGCCCTAATAGGCCTGTTAAGCCAATAATAAGAGGAAAAGATGCGTACTTAAAAGACTCGGTTTTGAGCAAATACTCAGGCGTATCACCTGGCCAGAAATAGCCTAGATGCCGAATAAACAGCAATACCAAAGCCCAGTGAAAAATCCAGCCAAAAAACCAAGTCCATTTACTGGCTCTGAATAAACTTTTGAACAGGAATACCTCAGCCGCCATTCGCACAAATACTCCCGTTCTCGTCAGCGGTGCAGGGGCAATGGGGATTTTCAGCGGTTCTGGTGTCCGCCAATATTGAATTATCTTATAGCTTAACCCTATGACAAATATCAGAAGCGAAAGGTAACAAAACAGTGTAAATATAATACTTATCAGTGACATATGACTTTATCCAAAACTTAGGATGGCTAATAAAGAATTTGCTAATAAAAGCTCTCGGTAAGCTTTAAACGCAACCGGTTGGCTTTGGCAGGCCTGCAAATCGACATCCTTGTTTAGCTGGACCATAAGGAAAAAGTGAGTACAAATAACGTGAATTACCCTTGTCATTACCCAACTTCTTGGCGATTGCTTTTGTAAGAATACGCACTGCAGGTGCAAATTCATATTCTTCAAAATACTCTCTGAGAAAATTGATTACCTCCCAATGTTCTGAAGACAATTCAATGTCGTCCTCAGCTGCCATTGCTAAAGCAATTTCCTCACTCCAATCAGCTATCTTTAAAAGGAAACCTTCTTCATCAATCTCTGCACCAAGTATTTCAGCCATTTTTCTTTAAACCCTGCTCTAGATTTTATCTATCAAAATATCAAATTACAAATAAAATTTAATCAAATAATTTAATACATTTAAGGGATGATTTTACTGCTATCAAAAACAAAAATAGGTTAAATCTTGGAATCTTATACTTATTTAGATGTAGCAACTGCTAGGCAATTATAAATTGAGAGGTTATTAAGAAAGATATGTGTTTACACTTTTAGCGACACCACGACCTTCATTAATTGCCCATACAACCAAGGATTGCCCTCTGCGACAATCTCCAGCAGTAAATATGCCTGATTTTGAAGTACTGTATTCACCATACTCAGCTTTATAATTTCCACGATCATCTAAATCGATTTTGGCGTCTTCACTTAAATAGTGTTCAGGTGACACAAAGCCCATTGAAAGCAAAACTAATTGCGCATCCCAAGTCTTTTCAGTACCAGCAATTTCATTTAATTTGCCGTCTTCAAATTCAACATTGATGGTCTTTAGACCACTAACATTACCATTGTCATCTTTTATAAAAGCCTTTGTTAGTAACTGATAGTGTCTAGGGTCTTGACCGAAGACAGATTTAGCCTCTTCGTGACCATATTCAACACGAAAGATAGTTGGCCATTGTGGCCAAGGGTTATTCTCGGAACGATCAACAGGAGGTTGGCTCATAAGTTCAAAGTTGACTAATGATTTTGCACCTTGTCTAATTGCAGTACCAATACAATCAGTACCAGTGTCACCACCACCAATCACAATAACATCTCTTCCTGTTGCAGAAAACTCATTCTGGTCGACATGTCCTTTGTCAAGAAGACTCTTAGTGTTTGCTGTCAAATAATCCATAGCTGGATAAATACCTTTGGCATCACGATTTTCAGCAGGTAAGTCACGCGCTTTGGTTGCGCCAGTGGTGAAAACAATTGCATCAAATTGTGCTTGTAATTCTGTTGTTGTGATATCCTGACCAATATCTGTATCAGTAATGAATTCAATTCCTTCTTCTTTTAGAAGATTAATACGACGATCAACCACATCTTTTCCCAACTTCATATTGGGAATGCCATACATCAATAACCCACCTATTCTGTCGCTTCTCTCATAAACTTTAACAGAGTGCCCCATTTGATTGAGTTCATCAGCAGCTGCAAGTCCAGCGGGACCAGAACCAACAACTGCAACTTTCTTGCCTGAGCGTTCAGTAACTTTTCTGGCTTTAATCCAACCTTCATCAAAACCCTTGTCAACAATTGCAAGCTCAATATTTTTGATCGTTACTGCTGGGTCGGTCAACCCCAGTACACAAGAGCCCTCACAAGGTGCAGGGCAAACTCGGCCAGTGAATTCTGGAAAATTATTCGTTTTCTCAAGGCGTTCTAAGGCATTACGCCATTCATTGTTATAAACAAGATCATTCCACTCAGGAATTAAGTTATCTATTGGACATCCGTCTAGGGACTGGCAAAAAGGTACACCGCAATCCATACAACGTGAGCCTTGCTCTTGTAATTGATTTAGGTTATGGTCAACTGAAAATATTTCATCGTAATCGTTGATACGTATATCTACATCACGATATGATTCAACTTTCCTATCTAACTCTAAAAAACCAGTAACTTTTCCCATTAATTATTCTTGCAATACAATGCGCGTAATTATCCCATACTCATATTCTAGAAAAAATTTATTGACATTTACTCTTATAAAGTCTAAATAGTTATCTTGAGAAGATAAGTCTATCTAAAAATCAAAGGTTATTTTTTGATAACAAACCAACTCAATATTGCAATTATCACTTTTTACCAATATATGTATTAGCGAATCTTGTGCGGGATAAAAAACCTCTGTATAATTAGCGGATTTTCTAAAACCCCAAAGTGTATCAACGTGAATTTAATTGATCAAATTGAAGGTGAACAACTAAGGTCAGATATACCTGAATTTTCTCCAGGTGACACAGTTGTTGTTCAGGTTAAGGTTCGTGAGGGTACTCGCGAGCGATTACAAGCCTTTGAAGGTGTTGTTATTGCCAAGAAAAATCGTGGCTTGAATTCTGCCTTCACTGTTAGAAAAATCTCTCATGGCGAAAGCGTAGAAAGAGTATTTCAAACACACTCTTCTATGATAGACAGTGTCTCTGTTAAACGTAGTGGTAAAGTGCGAAAGGCAAAACTATACTATCTTCGAGGCTTAACTGGTAGAGCTGCTCGTATCAAAGAGAAACTTAAAAAGAAATAATATTAATCATAGTATGAATGCCAGCTTAGACTGGCATTTTTTTTTGCCCTGATTTCAACCGACTCTAGTAGAATAATAGCTAATGAATACTGAGTTGATAGATCAATTTATCGATTACTACTGGTTAAGTACAGGTGCTAGCAAAAACACCTTGGCTGCATATCGCTCTGACCTTAAAATATTTAACAAATGGCTAGCAGAAAAGTCGTTCATCTCAGTTAATTCAAAACACATTCAAGATTATTTCTCTGACAGACAAAAAAATAATATAGACTCATCAACCCAAGCAAGAATCCTAACTTGTCTTCATTCTTTTTATCAATACTTATTAGTTAATCAACTTATAAAAAAAGACCCTACAGAGCAATTGTCTCAGCCTAAGCTAGAAAAAAAATTACCTGTTTTTTTAAATATACAAGAAGTTGAAAAACTACTTGAAGCTCCAAGCAGTTCTAGTCTTTTTGGACAGCGAGATCGAGCAATGCTTGAACTATTGTATTCGTGTGGATTGAGAGTATCTGAACTTATTAACTTGAGTTATCACAACATCAATTTGAAAGAAGAGTTCATTCGTATCCACGGCAAAGGAAACAAAGAAAGAGTTCTACCCATGGGAGAAGTAGCTATTGATTATTTGATGAAATATGAGACTAATGCGAGACCCATGTTATTGAAAAATGGCCAAAGTGACAGTTATTTTTTATCTAATCGTGGTAGTGCTATGTCACGGCAAAACTTCTTTTATATTATTAAAGCTTACGCCAATCAAGTGGGAATAGATAAACCACGCTCTCCACACACTCTCCGTCATGCCTTTGCAACCCATCTAGTACAAAAAGGTGCTGATTTGCGTTCCGTGCAATTAATGCTAGGTCACAGCGATATTTCTAGCACTCAGCTATACACACACATACAAAATGCACAGCTAAAAGCGCAGCACGCTAAACACCATCCGAGGGGTTAATTATCCAGATCCAAAGTCATCTGAAGTTTTGTTTTTTGTTGTCCTGATTTATCAAAGTTCTCAGGGTCAAGCCAATTTTGAAATGCTTGCTTTATCTTAGGCCAATCGGAGTCAATAATCGCATACCATGCTGTATCTCGATTACGGCCCTTGTACATCGTTGCCTGACGAAACACTCCCTCGAAAGTGAAACCAAGTCGTTGAGCCGACTTGCGTGATTTTGCATTAAGTGCATCACACTTCCACTCATATCTACGATAACCCAATTCATCAAAAACTCTTTGCATCATCAAGTACATTGCCTCTGTTGACATTACTGTTTGTTGCAGTTTAGGGGAAAAGTGTATATGTCCAACCTCAATTACACCAACCTTGGGATTAATTCGAAGATAACTAGCCAAACCTACTGCAGATTGAGTGTGTTGATCAATAACTGTATGAAACAAAGGATCAATGTCCAAACAATTATCTTTTAACCATAAGTAAAAAGATTCATAGTCATTGAATGGTCCATAAGGCAAGTAAGTCCAATTATGTTGATTACTATCCTCCGAAAATGAATGGTAAAGATCTTCGGCATGCTTATCAACATTTAGCACTTCCAGTCTACAAAAATGCCCATTCATATCAGTACGGGATGGCAACTGACGTACGTGCCAATCATCAACGGTAAAACCAATCTCTTGGCCAATGTGGTTGTGGAATCTATCTTTATTCATAAATGTAGTGTAAAAATATTTTTAGAGGTACGATATCATAAGTTGAGTTACTACATACAAAAATGGCAAAGAGACTATAACAATTGTCGCCAAAAAACCAAAAAAAGCTTTTTTAGTCATTGTAAATGGCTCTTCAAAAAAAACTAACGCTTCTTCTGAAGAATTTTTCTTCTCAGCTACTAAAGTAGGAAAAAGGTGGCGATTCTCCCATAGCTCCCAGTACAAAATATAGGAAAACATTGCCAAAATAACTAAAAATGATTGTGGTTTATGAACAAAGCTATCGTAATAAAACAAAAACATTAACACACCACAAAGGGATGACAATACTTGTCCAGGAATATAGTAGATTGGACGCTTTTTATACATTATAACAACGCCAATACCACTCAATATAATCAACAAACAATATACAATTGCCCAGAATGGCATCTCAAATCCTCCCTACAAGAAAATAATAGCTAATGACTTGGCATTTGATAAGTCACAAAATCTATTGTTTCTGAAATCTTATCATAAACTGCGCGTGCTCGATGGTTGTCAGTGGCTGTAATCCAGCGTACATACGGCCAACCATTTTGTCTTGCGATTCCTTTGAGCTCTTTAAATAGAAGTTGAACTGCTCCAGTTCCTCTGTGATCAGGATGGACATATAAATCATCCAAAAAACCAACAAGAGAACCGCGTAAAGGGGATGGCATCTCTCGATAATGCATAAAACCAATTAATTTACCTTTACTTGTCTTTACCCCTATGGCATAAAATTTGATGTTTGCATCAAAAATCCATAACCAAACAGATTTAAGAATATCTTCATTCATTGGCATATGATAAAAATCTGCATAACCACGGTAAAGTGACTGCCAGTCTTCTCGATCAGTTTTAGTTAATTTTTCTACCTTCACAACTAAATAGTTAAGTAATGGCTTATTTTAAGAGATAAATATTTAAACAACTTGTTTGAGCGCATCTTCAAACCTTTTAACCGCAGCATCAACATCTTTTAGTTTATCTAAGCCAAATAATCCAAGGCGGAAAGCTTGATAATCATCACCCTCATCACACTGAAGGGGCACACCTGCAGCAATTTGTATACCAATGTTTGAAAATTTTGAACCATTATGAATTGCTTTATCATTGGTGTAACAAACGACAACACCAGGCGCTTGGTAGTCTTTTTCGGAAACGCTATTAATATTATGACTTTCAAGTAAAGCTCTAACTTTATCACCTAACTCTTGTTGTTTTTTACGAGCATTATCGAAACCAAACTCCTTCGTTTCAATAATTGTATCTCGAAAACGTTTAATTGCATCTGTGGGCATTGTGGCGTGATAAGCGTGTGCTCCATTTTCATAAGCTTGCATAATTTGTAACCATTTAAGCAAGTCACAAGAAAAGCTTGTACTTTGAGTTTTATTAATTGCCTCATTCGCTTTAGCTGAAAGCATCACTAAACCAAATGCAGGAGAGGCACTCCATCCCTTTTGAGGAGCACTGATTAATATATCTACACCACTATCTTCCATGTCAACCCAGATAGCGCCTGAAGCAATACAATCCAATACAAACATGCCACCAACTGAATGAACAGCGTCGGCAACAGAACGGATATAGTCATCTGGCAGGATAATGCCGGATGCTGTTTCAACATGAGGAGCAAAAACCAGATTAGGTTTTTTCATTTTAATCATGTCTACCACTTCATTAATGTCTGCTGGTGCAAATGGTGTTTGATCTCCTTTACTTACACGGTAAGCCTTCATTACCGTCTCCTCAGATGGAATACTCCCCATTTCAAAGATTTGAGACCAGCGAAAACTAAACCAACCGTTGCGTAATACTAAGCAATTCTGATTGGTTGCAAATTGACGGGCTACAGCTTCCATTGCATAGGTGCCCCCTCCAGGTACAACAATAACCTCTTGTGCGTTATAGACACCTTTAAGAGATGTCGACACGTCGTTCATGACACTTTGGAACGATTGCGACATGTGGTTGAGTGATCGATCTGTATAAACAACCGAATACTCTAACAACCCATCAGGATCAATATTTGTTAATAAGCCTGGCATTATCAACTCCACTCAATAATAGTAAAATAATACAACAATTCAATATATCAATATTGAATTAATTAGAATTAAATAAATGATTAATTTTTTCAGTAGTAGGACTAAGAATAACTCCTTTTTCAGTAATCAATCCTGTTACCAAATCTGCTGGAGTCACATCAAATGCTGGATTACGAACCGAAACCCCTTCAGCCGCCCATTGATAATCTCTATATCCAGTTACCTCATCACTTGATCGTTCTTCAATAGGAATATCACTTCCACTCAAAATTGAACGATCAATTGTTGATAAAGGGCATGCAACATAAAATGGAATATTATGCCTTTTGGATAAAACAGCAACCATATAAGTTCCAATCTTATTAGCCACATCACCATTACCTGCTACTCTATCAGTGCCCACTATAATGGCATCGACCTCACCATGACTCATTAAGTGACCAGACATATTATCTGAAATTAAAGTAATAGGGATGTCCTCTTGCACCATCTCCCAAGCAGTAAGGCGAGCTCCTTGTAAAAACGGACGAGTTTCATCAGCAATTACTGAAATCTTTTTACCAGCTTCAACTGCAGATCTTATTACTCCTAAGGCAGTACCATGGCCTGCAGTAGCTAAAGCGCCTGCATTGCAATGAGTTAAAACACGAGCACCGTTAGGTAAAAGCTCAGCACCAAAACTACCCATTTTGCGATTAATTTCAATATCCTCACTTAATATTTTATGTGCCTCTGACAATAATGTAGTCGCAATTTCTTTTGGAGTTCGACTTATATTTTCATTTATTTTTGGACGCATTCTATCAATTGCCCAAAAAAGATTGAATGCCGTAGGGCGACTTTGAAGC
>ERZ724564.57-NODE-57-length-9877-cov-0.865641_pt1 | contig 9877 bp, 12 predicted proteins | sample MGYA00375858_ERZ724564 | MGnify/ENA primary metagenome ERZ724564 (study PRJEB28725, sample SAMN03264856) | marine sediment metagenome | biome: marine pelagic biome; feature: marine oligotrophic desert; material: ocean water | place: Pacific Ocean:North Pacific... | reverse complement strand
CTACCACCGATAGTTGGGATTAAATTAACATAACTTTCAGCAGTGGTATTGCTTGTGTTCTCAGTCCAAGTAAGTGCACAATCGAGTTGCTCTTTTTTAGTTTTAAATGAAATAACGAAAGGAGAAGGTGGTAGGAAATCAAGTACATCTAAAGAAGCTGCAAGGTAATCCTTAATGCCATCATCGTAGAGCCAACTGTCTTTAGTTTCATCAATTTGATTATCAAAATTGACCTCTAACCCAGGACAAAGAACGGCTTTGGAGCGGAGGTTGTGATGTAACTGTTTGACTGAAAATTTAACAGAATCAAAATATTGAGTGTCAGGAGTAAACTTAATTAAGGTTCCAGTATTGCGTTTTCCAACATCACCCATTTCTTCCAAGTCAGCTGTTTTTAGACTTGAATTAAATTTCATGTAGTATTGCTTACCTTCTCGCTTAATCCATACCTCAAAAGAACTAGAAAGTGCATTCACCACTGAAACTCCAACACCGTGAAGACCACCTGCAAATTGATAAGAATCGTTTGAAAATTTACCTCCAGCGTGCAACTTAGTTAAGATAACTTCAACAGCAGGGGTGCCTTCTTTTGGGTGAATATCTATCGGAATTCCTCTACCGTTGTCTTCAACCGATAAAGCACCGTCTTGATAAAGTGTGACATTGATCAAGGTTGCGTAACCAGAGACTGCTTCGTCGACGCTGTTATCCATTACTTCTTGTGCAAGATGGTTGGGGATTTCAGTGTTTGTGTACATGCCTGGGCGTTTTTTGACTGGCTCCAGGCCAGTTAAGACTTCTATTGAAGAGGCGTCGTAATTTGACATAGTCTGTAAAGGAAATAATTGGCACACATAATACCAAAAAAAAAGCCCCAAAAAATGGGGCTTTTGTTAGATGGGCAATTAAATTTACATCATACCTGGCATACCACCACCCATGCCGCCCATATCAGGCATCGCAGGAGCTGAGTCTTGAGGCATATCTGTAACCATTGCTTCAGTAGTTATCATAAGACCAGAAATACTAGCAGCGTGTTGAAGTGCTGCACGTGTTACTTTGGTAGGATCTAAGATTCCCATTTTAAGCATATCGCCATACTTTTCTGTTGTGGCATTGTAGCCAAAGTTATCTTTGCCTTTCATTACCTCATTGAGGACAACTGAAGCTTCGCCACCGCCGTTGGACACAATCTGTCTTAAAGGTTCTTCTAGAGCTCGTCTACATATGCCAATACCAACATCTTGGTCATTATTATCACCTTTAAGAGATTTAAGTGATGAAATTGCACGAATAAGAGCAACACCTCCGCCAGGAACAACGCCTTCTTCAACGGCAGCACGGGTTGCATGAAGGGCGTCATCGACGCGATCTTTTTTCTCCTTCATTTCAACTTCGGTTGCTGCACCAACTTTAATTACAGCAACACCGCCAGAAAGTTTTGCTAAACGCTCTTGTAGTTTTTCTCTGTCATAGTCAGAACTGGTAACTTCAATTTGAGTCTTGATTTGACCAATTCTGGCTTTAATATTGTTTTTTGCACCAGCACCGTCGATAACGGTTGTGTTGTCTTTTCCAATTTCAATGCGTTTTGCAGTGCCTAAGTGTTCTTCAGTAACACCTTCAAGTGACAAACCAACCTCTTCAGAAATAACTGTAGCACCAGTAAGTACTGCAATATCTTCCAAAATTGCTTTACGACGATCACCAAAACCAGGTGCTTTTACAGCAGCAACTTTGACAATACCACGCATATTGTTAACGACCAATGTGGCTAAAGCCTCACCTTCAATATCTTCAGCAACAATAAGCATTGGTTTACCAGCTTTTTGAACTGATTCAAGTGCTGGTAATAGGTCACGTATATTGGCTATTTTTGAGTCATGCAACAAGATATAAGGAGACTCTAAATCTGCTGTCATAGATTCTTGATTGTTAATAAAATAAGGTGAAAGATATCCACGATCAAATTGCATACCTTCGACAACGTCAAGCTCGTTTTCAAGTGTTGAGCCTTCTTCAACTGTTATTACACCTTCTTTGCCAACCTTTTCCATTGCTTCTGCGATGATGTCTCCAACAGACGTATCTGAATTTGCGGAGATTGTACCTACTTGAGCAATTTCAGCGTTATTTTTACAAGGTTGAGATGATTTTTGTAATGCCGCAACGACAACTTCAGTTGCTTTATCAATACCACGCTTAAGGTCCATAGGATTCATACCTGCAGCAACCGATTTAACACCTTCTGAGACAATCTTTTGCGCTAAAACGGTGGCTGTTGTTGTTCCATCACCAGCTATTTCGCTAGTTTTGGAAGCGACCTCTTTAACCATCTGGGCGCCCATGTTTTCAAATTTACCTTCAAGCTCAATATCTTGAGCGACAGTCACACCGTCCTTGGTTATAGCAGGTGCGCCAAATGATTTATCAATGACAACATTTCTACCTTTAGGTCCAAGTGTCACTTTTACTGCGTTGGCAAGTGTATTAACACCTGACAACATTAATTCTCTGGCTTCTGGGCCAAACTTTACGTCTTTTGCTGACATACTTTATCTCCTTTATTCTTCAATAATTGCAACAATTTCATCTTCGCTCATCACTAAAAGCGTTTCTTCACCAACAGTGATTTCTGAACCTGAATATTGACCAAACATAACTGTATCGCCAACCTTAACATCCAAGGGAATTAAATCACCTTGAGCGCTTATTTTTCCTTTTCCAGCTGCTACGATTTCACCTCTAGAAGGCTTTTCAGCTGACGAATCAGGAATAATTAAGCCACTGGCTGTTGTTTTCTTTTCTTCTACTCTACGAACGATAACACGATCGTGTAAGGGACGGATTTCCATACTTTCTCCTAGTATTGGACTAAAAAATTTGTCGTAGAAGGTTTATTCTTCTAGACGTTCTTTAAGCTTTTTAATAGCTTTGTTTTCAAGCTGACGAACTCTTTCAGCAGAAACGCCATACTTGTCTGCTAAAGTATGTAAGGTCAATTTTTCTTCTTTCAAGTACCTTGACTGCAAAATATCGATACTTCTTTCATCTAAAGAAGAAAGTGCTTGATAAAGCTTATTATGCTGATCCTGTTGGCTGTTGTTATTTAACAATAATTGTTCTGGTGTTTCGCCAGGATCTGAGAGATATTGCTCGGGTGTGTAGGTATCTTCATCGTCATTAACTTCAAAAGCAACATCGCTTAATTGAAGACGTGACTCCATTTCAATGACATCTTTTTTTCTTACGCCTAAATTAGTTGCAATTTCTTCTGCTTGGTCACTGGTAAGTGACTGGTATATATGAGCTTTGGCTTGTCTAAGCTTGAAAAAAAGTTTACGCTGAGCCTTAGTTGTGGCTACTTTAACAATTTTCCAATTTTTGAAAATGTATTCATGAATTTCTGCACGAATCCAATACACAGCAAAAGAAGATAGTCTGACCTTCTTGTGAGGGTTAAAACGCTTCACGGCTTTCATTAGGCCGATAGTGCCTTCTTGTATTAGGTCTGCTTGTTCTAATCCATAACCTTTATAGCCATGAGCAATAAATGCCACAAAGCGCATATGCGCTAGGACAAGTTTTTTAGCTGCTGACAAGTTACCATTCTCGTAAAGTTCAATAGCTAACTCATATTCTTGATCTGGAGAGAGAATTGGTGGGTACTTTTGTACCTCTAGATCTCTAGCTGTATTCTTTATCGATAATGCTAATTCACTCATAATCTCTCTTCAAAACGATAAGTAGAGCTAAATTATACCTAAATTTAGTGTTATATCAATTTTTTGAGCAATTTTATGTACTTTTTAGACTGCTCAGAAAGAGAGAGGCTGAATCGTTCGGAAGCCTTGTCTGGTCTACATATAATGAGATTTAAGTCATTCAAAGCACTATTAAAGTCATCATTAATCACAAGGTAATCAAATTCATTGAAGTGTTGCATCTGATTTTGAGCGTCAGACATTCTTTTGTTGATCGTTATTTCATCATCTTGCGCTCTTTGTTTAAGTCTACCCAAAAGTGCTTCATTAGAGGGTGGTAGGATAAATATACTTATTGCATTAGGCATATTTTCTTTTACTTGACGTGCACCTTGCCAGTCAATTTCTAAAATTATATCAACGCCTTCATCAAGTTTTTCTTTAATCAACTGACTGGAGCTGCCATAATGATTATCAAAAACCATAGCATGTTCAACAAAGGCGTTTTGTTTAATCATTTCTTCAAATTGATCAATAGAGACAAAGTAATAATTAATCCCATTAACTTCATCTGGTCTCGGTGGTCGCCGGATATTAGAAACAGAGACACAAAGGTTTTTTGTTTTTTTGATTAATGCTTCAACGAGAGAAGTTTTCCCACAACCAGATGGGGCAGCAATGATAAATAAATTAGCCATTATTAATCGAAATTAAATTAAATTAAATATATTATTAAAAAACATACAAACTTTTAAAGCATTATTTTGGTGTATAGCCTTGAATCGAGTCTAGATCATCAGCTGCAAAAAAGTATTTTTCCATTTGTTCTTTAAGATAGCTTTGAGAGGAGGTTTCGAATAAGTTTAAATTGTTTTCATTAATGAGCATGGTTTGATGGTCTAGCCACATTTGCCAAGCTTCTTTAGAAACATTCTCTAAAATTCTCTTTCCCAGCTCACCAGGGTAGGGGGCTCTGTCAAGACTCTCTAAATCTTTGTCTAATTTGATACAGTGAAGTATGGTCATATTTGTTTTAATCTCACTCCAAGAAGATACAAAATGGAAAAATATATTAAAGCAGAAATTATGATTATTTCAGAAGTCATTGTGACTCTTTCCATCATAGAAGACTGTAAATAGTGATCTATAGTTGATGCTGAATAGTAAATATAACGCACCATTATAATAATTGCCAATATGACTTTATATAGCATTTTATAAAAAGCTGCATTGAATTTGAAAATAGATTGTTTGACTAGAAAATAATAAAGTAGAGCTGCATTAATTAGTGCTGAGATTGATGTTGCAGCTGCTAAACCAACATGCCCGTAGTAGTAAGCTAAAATAAGATTTAATAAGATATTAGAGGTCATAGCTGCAATACCGGCTTTAACAGGGGTCTTGGTGTCTCCTCTAGAAAGGAAAACTGGTGCAAGAATTTTAATTGCAATAAATGCCATTAGTCCTGATCCGTAGGCTTGCAGACTCAGGGAAGATTTTTTCGCAGCATAGGCATCAAATGCCTCATAGTGGAAAAGAGTTATAATAAGTTCTTCAGACAGTAGAACCAAACCGATGCATGAGGGCATACCTAATAAAAGTGCATAGAGGAGGGCTTTGTTAATTATTTACTTAAAGCCCTTAGAATCATTATTGGCGTAATAATTACTTAATTTTGCCAGAGCAACAGTCGCCAAAGTGATACCAATTAATGCCAAAGGTAGTTCTAACAAGCGATCTGAATAGTACAGCCAAGAAACGCTTCCTGCAACTAGGGTTGAAGCAATCATTGTATCAATTAATAAGTTAATTTGAGAGACAGAGACGCCAAAGAGCGCAGGTATCATTCTCTTTTTTAAGGTTGTGAGAGCCTTATGGTGTCCAAACTGTATCTTTGGGAGTCGTTTAATCTTTAACAAAAATGGTATCTGGAAGAATAATTGAGCAACACCACCGATAAGAACTCCCCATGCCAGAGCCATAATTGGTGTTGCTAGGTATTGTGATAGGAATATAGCGCTAAGTATTATTGAGATGTTAAGGAGTACAGGTGTAAAAGCTGGAACACTAAAATTATCGTAGGTATTAAGAATTGAACCAGATAAGGCTGTTAGAGAAATCAAAAGTAGATAAGGGAAAGTAATTCTTAGCATATCTGAAGCTAAATAAAATTGGCTTGGATCAGACTTAAAATAAAATCCCCAAGCAAACAAAAAGATTACAACGGGTGCCAGAATCACAGCCACCAAAGTAATGATCATTAGTATGCTTAGTAGTTTGGTGGCAATATGATTAATAACGGTTTGGACTTCGTCTTCTGACTGACTAGCCTTCGCATCTGCCAGTATTGGTATAAATGCCTGGGAAAAAGCACCTTCTGCAAACAGTCGTCGGAAAAAATTAGGAATACGAAATGCCACTAAGAAAGCATCTGAACGGTCATTAGCGCCAAAATAGCGTGCAATGATAAAGTCTCGCGCCAGGCCTAAAATACGCGACAAAAAAGTCATTACAGTAACAATACTGCTAGATTTAATGAAGGATTTTGTCATAACGAAAAACTTAACTATCCGTCAGCAGGTCCGCGCATGATTCCTACTCGAGAATTTCGAATACATTCAACAAACTGCATTACTTCAGGACTGTCAGACTCTGATACCTCTAATTCATTGAGTGCATGATCTAATAATCTACCCTGTGAATCACGGTAAACAATTTTAAATGCACGTTTAATTGATGCAATGGAACTTGCACTGACTCCTCTACGCTTCATTCCAACTATATTAATGCTACGAATTTTTGGAAGAACTCCTGCTGCAACCATATAGTCAGGACTATCTTTATTGATTTGACTCCCCATACCAGCATAGGTATGTCTTCCAATGTTACAGAACTGCTTAACTAATACAAATCCACCTAATATTGCCCAGTCAGAGATCCGAACATGTCCAGCAAGTGATGCATTATTAGACATGATTATGTGGTCACCTAATTGGCAGTCATGAGCAATGTGAACATAAGACATTAACATGTTATTTGAGCCTATTCTTGTTAGTGAATTCTCTTTTTCTGTTCCACGGTTAATGGTGCAAAATTCTCGAATTAAATTATCATCACCAATGACCAAATTACTTTATTGACCATCTTGGTAGGTAATATCTTGGGGATCACCACCAATAGAGGCAAATGAATAGATGTGATTGTTTTTTCCAATTTTCGTTGGACCTGCAACCACGGCATGGGAATCAACAACAGTGCCTGCTCCAATTTCTACATTGGCACCTATCACAGCAGAAGCTAAGATTTTAGCGCCTTTGTGAATTTTGGCACTCTCATGAATGATAGCGGAAGGATCAATGGCCATAGCGGTCTACTTTGCAGTCTTTTGAGTACATATTATTTCAGCAGAAGTTATCAATTGGCCTTCAACTGTGGCTTTACAATTAAATTTCCAAATACCACGTTTAACTGTCACAACTTCTACCTTTAGTTGAAGCTGGTCACCAGGTTCAACTGTGCGTTTAAAGCGCACTTTATCGACACCAACTAACATATAAATTTGACCATTAACTGGACGCCCAACTTCTGATTTAAATGCCAGAATACCAGTTGCTTGAGCCAATGCTTCAATAATCAAAACACCTGGCATAATAGGTTGTTCAGGGAAGTGACCAGTAAAATGAGGCTCATTAAAAGAAACATTCTTAATGGCGATTAGATATTCCCCAACCTTAAAGTCGAGTACTTTATCTATCATCAAAAAAGGATAACGGTGAGGTAAAAAGTTTTTTACCTCATTAATATTCATTTCCATAGTTCTATTTAAGGTTTTTTAATTTTATATTTAAGAATTTCGTAATTTTATCAAGTTTTGTTAACCACATTCCGACCTTTTTCCAGTCTGAATGAGTCATTAACGGGAAAAACCCAGTATAAATACCTGGTTTTGTTATGCTTCTGTTTACTGTACTAGTAGCATTTACAATGACATCATCGGTAATTTTCAGGTGACCAACTATACCAACCATCCCTCCTATCATGCAACGTTTGCCAATAGTTGTGGTTCCTGCAATGCCAGTCTTTGCGGCAATTGCCGTATTTTCTCCTATAATCACGTTATGGGCAATTTGAACAAGATTATCAATCTTTACACCATTATGTATCACGGTATCATCAATTGTTCCTCGATCAATGGTTGTATTTGCGCCGATGGAAACATCATCACCGATACAAACCCTACCCAAATGGGCAATGCTTTGCCAATTTTTTTGTTCGTCAAGTGCGTTACCAAAACCTTCTGACCCAATAACTGCGCCTGGTAATATGACACACCTTTTACCTAGTTGACATTCCCTTTGGATAGTGACATTAGCACCAATATATGAATTTTCTCCAATGCTGACTTCATCTTCAATAACACAGTTTGGACCAATGATTGTATTTTTACCAATACTAACGTTTTTTCCAATAACACAACCAGGACCAATTATGACATCTTCAACTGAAGCACTCGCTTCGATTATTGCTTTAGACGAGGAATTATTGGCTGGAAAGTTATAGTGTTTGAATTGGTGAGTTATTTTGGCGAAAGCCAGGTAGGCATCATCAACAATAAGAGCGTTTGTAGGACAGTATTCTTCTAGCTTTTTAGGTAAGATTATCGCTCCTGCTTTAGTGCTAGATAAAGAATTTATGTATTTATCACTTATTGCATAAGATATTTGATTTACATTAGCATTCGTTAAAGTACTAATTCCATAGATTTCAGTAGCAGAGTCTCCAATTAAAGTTGCTCCAATAAGTTCAGCAATTTTTTCAAGTGAAAATGTCATGGAGATGTTTCTTCAATCTTTAAGATAATTTGATTAGTAATATTGACCTGATCACTTACAAAAGCAGCATTTTGATAAAGGATCAGATCATATTTCTCAGAAGTAGCAAATTCTTCAATTGCTAGGTTAATCATAGTTTCAATTTTCTGTAGAGACTCACGTTTTTCTTGATTAAGTTGTTGTTGCCAGAGCTCTGAATCTGTTTGAAAGCTAATCTCTAGCTCCCTAATTTTCTCCAACTCTTTTTGATAAGTCTCATTGCTTACATTTGTTTCGACATTATTGAGATTTTTTTTTAGCAGTTCAATATGTTTAAAAAGGTCAAGTAATTGTTGTTTTTTTGGTTCAAATTGTTGAATCAAAGAGTCATTATCATGTTGGTATTTAGGCAAACTATTAATAACCTTTTCGACATCTATATAACCAATTTTTATTGATTGAGCATTAGTGGATGTAACTAATAAAGCTAATAAAAATAAAACTACAACTCTCATTTTTGATCCTAGAAGCCGGTACCCAGAGAGAAGCTGAAGTTTTCAATTATGTCACCAGATTTGTTAAGAATTGGTGTCGACCAGTATATACCAATAGCTCCAATAGGACTGAGATAGGCAAAACCAATACCTGCAGACATTCGTAAATCACCAAGTTTAATATTTGAGGTCTTCTCGTAGATATTACCAGTATCAATAAAGGCACTCATTCGCATGTTGTCGCTATCATCGACAAAAAATGCTGGTGAAATAATATTCGCACTACCTAGAATTGCTAATTCACCACCTTTAGCATTATTGTTTGGGTAAAGTGGGCCAAGTGTTTTGTTTCCAAATCCCCTCACTGAGCCACTACCGCCACCAAAATAACGTTTAAAGAAGGGTAGCTCGTTCCCACCATATCCCTTTGCAAGGTCTAGATTAGCAGTTAGTTTTAAAGTTAAGTCGTTACTAAGTGGTTTATAGCTAGTATGATTAGCATTTATATTAAAGTAGCGATAGTCTCCTAGTGGAGTAGCATAGCCAATTCCAACTGCATTGCTTTTCCCTTCTGTAGGATACATGTAATCATTTAAGGTAGTTTCACTCCAGTTAATATTTAGTTTAACTTCATCAGCACTTGAAGTGGCACATTGAGTGGGTTCATAGCCAGCGGCAGAGAAACCAGATCCACATGAAATATCATTTTTTACATATTCTATATTGGTTTTTAATCTAGTTTTCTCAGTAAGTGGAATGCCGTACCCAACATTGAGCCCTTTTAAATTGATTTTATAAGAGTCTTGCATGATATCATCATCATTAATCTACCTCATAGATGCACCAAAACTTATGCTATAATATTTGT
>ERZ724564.56-NODE-56-length-9894-cov-1.645029_pt1 | contig 9894 bp, 6 predicted proteins | sample MGYA00375858_ERZ724564 | MGnify/ENA primary metagenome ERZ724564 (study PRJEB28725, sample SAMN03264856) | marine sediment metagenome | biome: marine pelagic biome; feature: marine oligotrophic desert; material: ocean water | place: Pacific Ocean:North Pacific... | reverse complement strand
TGTTCGCAACTAAAGTTGGATAAATAGCAATAACTGCTCCATAGAGGGTAGCCACTATAATCATCAAAAATAATGTTATTTTGATATTTATAAATATTGTAAGAATTGTTAGTGAAAAGGCGCTAGTTATTAAAATTAATATCAGAGGATTCTTGCAACCAAAACGATCTGCTAACAAACCTGAATAGATCCCAGCTAGGCCACTTCCAAGAGACATCAAAGTGATACTTGTTATTGCAATAGTAGGAGATCCACCTACAGTTTTAATGATTGGTACTGCGTGACCTATTGCCAATAAACCAGCAAAAACACCAAAGTAATATCCAAACCAAAGTCGAATAAAACCAGGATTGTTGGTTTGAGTTTCATGTTTTTTACTGGAGTTTTTAGTTAATTGTATTTTCGAAGATAGGAATAAAATTAAAGCAACCAGAACAAGAATTGAAATTAAGATGACGCCAATACTGTAGCCAACTTTAAAACTAAATCGATCAATAAAGATAGGATACAGTAAAGAAAAAATTAAGGCTCCAAAAGCATAAGAGGCGGTTACTGAACCTAAAGCTAAACCAAGTTTGTCCTTTGAAGTTATATTAGAAACTGCATGAAGGGAAAATCCATATCCTAAGCCGCTTGCAAGACCAAAAAAAATACCATAGCCGGTAATCCAGCCAATCCAGCTCTCTGTATTGACTAGAAAAATTCCAATAATCGGTAATATTGTTATCAAACCTATTATTAAGAGTGAAGATAATCGACGGTAAATAATATGACCAAAAAATACAGCAATAGTGACATTAACTATTGCAGTTGAGTACACCAAACTTGAAGCCATTCTCCCGACCGTTATTGGTGCTTCTATATTTTCTATGAGTGTACTAAAAGCGTGAAGAGAGCCCATGCTAAAAGTTATCAACAAACACGCAATAATAGCCAGTGATTTTTGCATATTGGTTGGATGGGCCATACTTTATTAGGCTAAAAAAATCTAGAGTAAATCTTAGTGTGGTTGAACTCCACGGATTCGCTCAGACCGGCGGCGTAGCATTTCAAGTGTGGTAAGTAATAAAATGGAGAATATTACAAGAAGTGTTGCAGCAGCAAGTATTGTTGGCCTAACGTCATTTCGCATACCAGACCACATCTGTCTTGGCAGGGTGTACTGTTCAGGACCACCTACAAAGAGAACAATGACAATCTCATCGAATGAGGTGATAAATGCAAAGAGAGCACCCGATATAACACCTGGTGCGATTAATGGGGCCTGTATTTGAAAAAATTCCTCAGAGGTGAGCCGCCTAAATTTGCCGCAGCACGCATCAAGTTGTTATCAAATCCTGCTAAAGATGCTGTTACAGTTATAGTAACGAATGGTATACCGAGAATGGTGTGAGCAATAATCAAACCTGTAAGAGTAGCGACAAGATTTAATCTAGCAAAAAAGAAAAACATTCCTGCTGCAGTGATAATAAGTGGCACAATCATTGGAGAAATCATGAGCGCCATTATTAAACGATTGAACGGCATGTGTCGATTAGACAAACCAAGCGCTGCTAAGGTGCCTAAGACACTTGCAAAGAAAGTTGCAAAAACTGCAATAAAAGCACTATTTTTAAAACCAATCACCCACCTGTCTGTACAGACAGTTGTTCCTGTATTTTCATCACAGATACCAAGCATTTCTTTGTACCAGCGAGTTCCATAACCATCAAAGTTAAAGGACCAAGTCTCAAAGCTAAAGATTTTCATTTCAGGGACAAATTGTAGGAAAACTGAATTAGTAAATGATAGTGGAAGAACAACAATGAGTGGTGCAACTAAGAAAAACAATACAAGGCCACAAAACACCCTATAAGAATAGTGCCAAAGTTTCTCTCGAGGTGTTGTATAAGAAGGAAATCTCATTTTTTAACCCATTTTTAAATTATCAATGCCAATAAACTTGTCGTACACCCAGTAGAGAGCTAATACTGCAAATAATAACATGGTGCCCATAGCAGCAGCAAGCCCCCAATTCAATGTTTGTTGCATTTCACGCGCAACAAAATTACCAATCATGAGGCCGTCTTTTCCACCAACTAATTCTGGGGTGATGTAATAACCAATGGCTACAATGAATACTAGAATACAGCCCGCACCAACACCTGGAACTGATTGTGGCATATAGACACGAATAAAGGCTCGTGTAGGCGTAGCTCCAAGGTTCTGAGCAGCCTTCATATAACTTGGCGGTATACCCTTCATAATACTATAGATTGGTAAAATCATAAACGGTAAAAGAACCTGAGTCATTACAATAATCGTTCCAGTAAAGTTATACATCATCGGTATTCGATCCTCATCACCGAAACAAAGATCGATATTTGTTGCTCCAAAAAATGGCAGATTGACCATCCCTTCGAAACACGGCAGAATAGCCACAAAGGTATCGTTAATAACGCCATTTTGTTGCAGCATAATCATCCAGGCTACAATTCGTACCAGAAGTGATGTCCAAAAAGGCATCAACACACAAATCATTAGCAGATTTGAGGTTCTCATCGGAAGGGTTGCTAGTAAATATGAAACAGGATAGGCAAGAATCAAACAAAAAATGGTAACCATCAAGCTAACCTGAAGGGTTCTCATCCAAATCGTTTTATATATTTTTAAATATTCTGCCTTCTGAATAATGTTCTTATTAGCGTCATATCTTAGATCGACTGCATTAAGATAATAGCCCATCGTATAGGGGTCTTTCATAGCGCCTAGTGATTGCCAAAATTCAACCTTGCCCCAGCGCTTATCTCTTTTGATCATCTTCTCTTTGTATGGAGCATCCCATTTATAGGGCTTGATTTCTTCTTTTGATTTCTTGTCTACTTTTATAGCTTCTTTGACTGTTTTTAATAATAAACTTCGCCATCCAGAGAACTCGTAAGTCATTCGAGTTCCGGATCTGCCGAGTAAATTTTTACCAATATTCTTACCTTCACTATTTTCTAATTTGTGAGTGATTCTAATATCATTAATCACTGCAGCAAACATTTCTTCACTAGGAAGTATGGACTTATCTTCCCATACTTCGTACTGAGCAAATGTTTGTGGAAATACTATGTTAATAGAGGTGTCATCAACACTTCTTGAAAGAAGTTGAGCAATTGGAGTAACAAATAATAATAATACGAATAAGAGTGGGACTAATAACAGTAGAAAAGAGCGAATCTTTGTGCGACGAAGGGATTTTCTTAGGCTGTCCTTAAGGGGGACACCATCGTTTGTTAGTAATGGTCCCTGAGAATTAATTGTCGAAGTATCATTCATAAAATAATGACTCTGATATCTAGCTTTTTGGCTAGATTATAAAACATATTTTTGTAAAGTTAAAAACAGGCCGGTAGTAAAACCGACCTGTTTTATTAAACGAGTATAAAACAAATTAAACTCGTTTACTGGTCAGCTAATTAATTAGCCATCCAAGCTGCATAACGATCATTTACCGCTTGACCATTATCTGCCCACCAGTCAGGATTCGCAAGGATACCACCTTTCATATGCTCATCTGTAGTAGGCATATGCTCCATGATATTCGCTTCTGTTGCAAGACCTGGATTAAACCAAGGCTCACCTGCTGCCATAATAGGAAGAGCAGATGGACGCATTGGAGCATAGTTGATCCAACGAGCTTGACCTGCTTGTTGCTCAGTGGCAGAAGCATGGATTAAGAAGTGAATAGCTGCAGCTCTGTTTGGAGCTCCATTCATCAAAACTAACCATTCCTCTTCAAGAACTTGTCCATCCCAGACAGTAACATAGTCAGCACCGTCAGCTAGAACAGCACCACCGATACGGCCGTTATATGCAAGTGACATAGAAACCTCACCTGAATTAACTAGATCTAGTGGTTTTGCACCTGCAGACCAAAATACTACGGAATCTTTGATAGTATCAAGTTTAGCAAAAACCATATCTTGTCCTTCTTGAGTATCTAATACATCATAAATATCAGGAATAGCTACGCCAGATGCATATAATGCCATCTCAACTATACCGTTTCCCCAAGTGTGAATACCACGCTTTCCTGGGAATTTCTCTAAGTCAAAGAAGTCATTAATAGTAGACGGTTGCTCACCTTCGAAGGTAGAACCTAGGTGGAATGGAACGTATGACCACCAAATTTGTGGAACTACACAATCATTTGGTACATCAACCAAGAGGTCCTCATCCATCGGTGTGCCATCAGGCGCAGGAAGGAATAAACTACGATCTAGCTCTTCAAATAATCCTTCATCACAACCCGTACGAGCTTGAGATGGAAGAACGTCGACGATATCCCATTGAACGTTACCTGACTCAACTTGAGCACGAACCTCACCTAAACCACCATTGTAACTAATCATATTTACCTCACCAGAGGAATAGGTATCAACGTAGGCTTTTTGTTGCGATGCAGAGTAGCCACCACCCCAAGAAACCAAAGTTACAGCTGCTTGCGCTGCGCCAGCCAACATCGCTGTTGATATAGCTCCTGCAATCAGAGTTTTTGTTATTACATTTTTCATGTTTTTCTCCTTAAGTAAAAAATGCCAGAGCTCTATCCATCAAGAGCCAGACAATCTTCCGACATCCAACCAATATTAACTTCCTTGCCTTCTTTAAGGCTTACGTTATCGATTGAATTTGGAATTTTGACGATAAAATCGTCGTGTCCACACACACTGAAGCGTGTGCGAATATGGTCGCCATGGTAGATCAATTCCTCTACCTTGGCTGAATAAATGTTTGGTGTTCTTCCCTCTTCGGGTGAAACAAAAATGCGTTCTGGGCGAAGTGACAATGTGGCACGATCGCCGACATTGTTGACATTGACTTTGCTTGCTACTACGATATCGCCTGAATCTGTTTTAACGGTTACTTGGTCACCATTGATTGCTTCTACGTGGCCCATTAAACGGTTATTTTCACCAATAAAGTTGGCTACAAAGGCATTCTCAGGTCTTTCATAAAGGAGTTCTGGTGTAGAGCATTGTTGGACAACGCCATCATCAAAAACAGCAATACGATTAGACATGGTAAGCGCTTCAGTTTGATCATGTGTGACATAGATTACTGTTAAACCGAGATCTTCGTGAAGATGTTTGATTTCATATTGCATCTGTTCACGCAGGTTTTTATCAAGTGCCCCTAAAGGCTCGTCCATCAGAACTAGGTCTGGGTCAAAGACAAGAGATCGAGCTACTGCAACACGTTGTTGCTGACCTCCTGATAATTGCATAGGTCGCCTATTACCAAACTCTCCTAGTTGAACCATATCTAGTATCTGTTTAACTTTCGCTTCTCTTTCAGATTTGCCCATTTTGCGAACTTCCAGAGGGAAAGCTAAGTTTTCCGCAACGGTCATGTGGGGGAAGAGGGCATAGTTTTGAAAAACCATTCCAATGCCACGTTTGTGTGGTGGTACATTGTTTATGGGTTTGCCTTTTAAGTTAATATTGCCGTTGGTTACGGGCTCAAATCCAGCCAGCATCATTAAGCAAGTAGTTTTGCCAGAGCCAGATGGCCCTAGCATTGTTACAAATTCACCAGCAGCAACATCTAAGTTGAAATCTTTAACAACAAGAATTTCACCATCGTAACTTTTTTGTACATTTTCAAACTGTACTACAGGTTCTGTTTCAGCCATATCATATATTTTTTTTCAACAAAAAATAAACCGCATTAGGCGGCTTTAACCATCCGTTTTTAATTTCTATAGGTTAATAAATTCTGAGTTCTATCTTATGTAACAGAGCCGTTAAAAAAAAGGCTTGGCGCATAGTTTAGTTGAACTCAATTCAACTATAGTAAGTTTAAACTTAAATGAAATATACCATAACCCTATTGGGTTAACGAGAATATTGAGCAATATTGGGGAGCAACAATAAGTTACTCCCCTTGCTGAGAAATATTAGTCTTCTACTTTTTCACCCATAATAGCGCTCAAAATAAGAACCGTTAGGCCGCCAGTAGTAATGGCAGAACTAAAGATACTACCCATGAGTTTTCCAAATGTACCACCAATGTTAGTGGCCAAGGCACCTGCAAATTGAGGAACCAACAATACACCAAAACCCATTCCAAACGATACTGCTAGGATAAGCATATTACGACGATTCATATTTACAGTAGCAAGAATCTTTATCCCTGCAATAGCGACAGTACCAAACATAACGATAGTTGCACCACCCAATACCGGATTAGGCATAGCTCTCAGTAGAGAGCCTATATGAGGAAACAAACCCATTAGTATAAGAATAAGTCCAACCCAAACACCCACATGACGACTAGCAATACCAGTGAGTTGGATGACACCATTATTTTGGCTAAAAGTGGTGTTAGGGAAAGTATTAAACACAGCAGCTATTGCTGAATTAACACCGTCACCAAGTACGCCATTTTTAATCCGATTAATGTAGCTCTCTCCTTTGACATCTTGCTTCGATATCATACAGTTAGCGGTAATATCGCCAGATGATTCAATGGCAGTAATGACATAAATTAAAGCTATCGGAATGAAGGCAATAATATCAAAGTTGAAGCCATACCTAAAAGGTATCGGAATACTAATCGCTTCTTGCACCGCAAATATCGCACTAGTGTTCACTTTACCCATCACAAGTGCAACAATGAAGCCTATCACTAAGCCGAGAACAATCGAGGACAAGCGTATCCATTGATTACTTGAACGATTCAAAATAATAATAGAAATCAGTACCAAGAAGCCAAGAAATAGGTTGGATAAAGAACCCCAAAATTCCGGTTTATTATCTAGCAACCACTGACCGCCAGCTAAATCAGTCAGTCCAACTTTAATTAAACTAACACCAATAATAGTAATTACTGTGCCAGTAACTAAAGGCGTAATGAGTCTTTTGAGTTGAGGTAAAACTTGACTCAGACCAATTTCAATGAAGGCTCCCAAGAAACATACACCCATAATCATAGCGAGTATTTCCTCCGGGCCACCACATTGTGCTTTAGCAATAAAACCGGCTGCCAGAACGGAGCTTAAAAAAGCAAAGCTCGTGCCTTGAATACAGATCATCCCAGCTCCAATGTTCATTGGCTTTTTCGCTTGGATAATCGTACCGACTCCAGAAACCATCAATGCCATACTGATGAGGTAAGGCACATGATCACCCAACCCAAGTACGCCACCAATAATTAACGTCGGTGTGATGATACCGACAAAACTTGCCAACACATGTTGCAGTGCAGCAAAGAACTTTTCAGCAGCTGGTGGATCTGCCTCGAGTTCATAAATTAATTCTGAATCGCTCATACATTTTCTCCTTTTTATTTATTGATAAATTAATGACTTTCTCTCCTAACTTTAATATTTTTTATAAAAAAATACATAAAGTTTGTTAACTTTTGTTGTTATTAACGATTACGCATATTACACTTATTTTTTTTAGGTAAATTATTTTTTTTCGTTTTATAATAATTCGAATTGAATTATATGTATGAGAATATATGAGAAATTGATTTGGTGCCCGGGGCCGGAATCGAACCGGCACGGCCGTTAAAGCCGCAGGATTTTAAGTCCTGTGTGTCTACCAATTTCACCACCCGGGCTTAGGGGATGTGAAGAACCAGAAATTATATACTATCGATTAATATTTTTTCGCATATTGTCTCGCTCTATTATTAATATTGAAGGCAATTAAAACAAGAGCTTTGTTAGAGTTAGTTCTATTATTTATGTAAAATTTATGTATTTCCCATAACAACTTTAAGAGGTGGTTTCATTGATTAAATTAATATTAGTGATGTTGCTTGGTTGGATCGGGTTTACCCTTTTCAAAAAAATTATAAATCCAACAGAAAGCAATAAAGTTAGCTCTGATTCTGGGCAAAAAATGGTCGCTTGTGCAGTTTGTGATACACACATACCTGAACCAGAAGCGATAATAAAAAACGGTAAAACATACTGCTCCAAAGAGCATTCGGAGTAAATTAGTCATGAAATTTCTTTTTGATTTTGGACCCATAATCCTTTTCTTTGTGATGTACAAATTCTATGGTCTTTATGCAGCAATTTACGCAATGATTGCTGCAACCTTTTTACAGATGATGTATTCTCGATATACAACTGGCAAGTTTGTAAACTCTCAGGTGCTTACCTTTGCTTTGTTGGTGATATTTGGTGGAATCAGTATCGCTCTAAGAGACCCTGCATTTGTCATGTGGAAGGTGAGTGTACTGTATGTAATATTTGCACTTGCACTGATTGGAAGTAACTGGATTGGAAGTAAAACGCTGCTTGAGAGAATGCTTGGTAAAGAGCTTCAATTGCCAAGAGAAATTTGGCAACGATTAACTTGGTTTTGGGGTTTTGGATTTATTGGTATTGCAGTCATTAATGCATATTTTGTAAATATAGCACTCTCCGCACGGCAAAGGTTTTTGGATAGTGGTATACCAGTTCCTGAGGAAGATATAAGTAAATTTGATTGTAGTCAGACGCTTTTGGAGGATCTTTGTTTATCAGCCCAACAAACTATGGATGCATGGGTTAATTTTAAATTATTTGGCACTTTGGGTTTAACACTCCTGTTGATAGTGATTACAGTTGTGATTTTAAGTAAAAACATCAAAGAGAGAGAGTCTGGAGTTTGATATGAATTCAACAAGTTCTGTCAATTACAAAATATTTTGAGATTTGGAGTGAAACTTGTTTAAAGTTGGTGCATTAGTTGCTTACAAAGGCAAACCAGCAAAGATTAGCGCCGTTACCACACACAAATATGACTTAAGTTTTTCTGATGGCAGTAGCCGTAAGGTTAGAGAGAAGGATTTTCGTTATATACATCCCGTATTTGCTAGTGTAAATGATCACTGTCCTTTGGTAGACATGAGCATCTTGGATGATCTTCAAGCTGAGTCAATGTTATTAAAGGAGCTTACTGAGTGGCTTTTTGATGACTATTCAAGTCAAAATGCCTGGTGTACTAATTTATTAGCAGAGGACGGTCTTTATTTTTTCTGGAATAAAGATATATTAATTTTACGTTCAACAGAGCAAATAAAAGTCATAGAAAAACAAAGGCAAGAAAAGAGCTTAGAGATTGAAAGTCTTAAGAGATGTGTTGATAATCTTCAAAACAATATAGTTGATGAGCGAGATTCTTTTTGGTTGAGAGAAATAGAGAAGGTTGCACTCAACAAATCCAAGCAGACCAAAGTGTTGAGGGCCTTGGCGATAGATAATACTCCAGAAAGGGCTCACGAATTACTGTTAAAAATTAAACACTGGTCTGAGTTAATTAATCCTTATCCTGAGCGTCACAAAATTTACCCAGATGAAGAACTAACATTGGACTTTAATGAAGTCAGTAGAGAGGATCTAACTCATTTAAAAAGTTTTGCTATAGATAATAGCGATTCTAGCGAAGCAGATGATGCGATAAGTCTCGATGGTGAGAGAGTTTGGATTCATATTGCTGATGTTGCCACTCAGGTTGATATTAACAGTGAGTTAGATACTTATGCACAAAAGCGAGCATCAAATCTGTATCTACCTGACCAGACTATTCATATGCTACCTCCTAATCTATCTTATTTTTGCTCTCTTGGAGAGAGTGAAAAATCAAGTGCACTATCAGTTGGTTTTAAGATGATTGATTGTCAAATCAGTGATATAAAAATTTTGCAGAGTGAGATTAAGGTTGTGAAAATGAGTTATGAGGAAGCTGATCAAGTCTTGAAAGAAGATCAAGCTTTATCAAAAGTGAACGCACTTGCAGAATTTCATAAGGCATTTAGAAATAATAACGGTGCAATTAAATTAGATTTACCTAATGTTGATGTCAAGTTTAAAAACAAAAAAGTTGATAACCAAATTCAGACTGAGAGTGCAAGTCGTAAACTGAT
>ERZ724564.55-NODE-55-length-9927-cov-3.250000_pt1 | contig 9927 bp, 11 predicted proteins | sample MGYA00375858_ERZ724564 | MGnify/ENA primary metagenome ERZ724564 (study PRJEB28725, sample SAMN03264856) | marine sediment metagenome | biome: marine pelagic biome; feature: marine oligotrophic desert; material: ocean water | place: Pacific Ocean:North Pacific... | reverse complement strand
GCTCCTAAACCTGCGGATCCAATAGCATAACCTTTGGTCACAGCTTTTGTGGTATTTCCAACGGCATCTAAAGCATCAGTTGTTTTTCTAACATTTTTTGGAAGGTTAGCCATTTCAGCAATTCCTCCAGCATTATCTGTAACTGGTCCGTAAGCATCTAAAGCGACAACCATACCAGCTAACGCTAACATAGTAGTAACTGCTATAGCTATTCCATAAAGTCCTGCGATTGAGTTTGTAGATAATATACCATTAACGATAATTAAAGCTGGTATAGCAGTAGCTTCCATTGAAACCGCTTAACCTTGAATTACATTTGTTCCGTGACCAGTTGTTGATTAGGCTGCTATTCTTTTAACAGGTCTATAATTAGTGCCTGTATAATATTCAGTTACCCAAATTAATAGGCCAGTAATCAGTAAACCTATAATTCCACATAAGTATAAACTCATTCCATTAAAAACTTTATCACCAACAATAAATTCATTAGAAAAACCTATAACATAATCCTTTATTGAATATAAAATAATAAGTAAAAAAATAGCTTTTACGATAAACCCTTTATAAAGAGCATTCATCACATTTTTTTTTTTCCCAATTTAACCTATCTTGCATTGCCATTTGTAGGCTTGCCCAAGGAAAAAAGTTAGTTGATGGTTTTAAGACCCCATTCACCTTAAACCTGGATAGATTTCATTTTCTTCGCAGATACAAGAAGCTCCGAACTTTGGAAAGTGAATCTCCACTTCCTGAGTGGGGGGTCGTTCCTTTAATTCCGGTTATTGGTTTTAGTGTTGTTTGTCTACTTGCCATTTACCTGTTGTTTTCACAACCGTTAAGCTGGGCAATTGCTATTGTTTGGATAGTAATCGGTTTTCTGATTTACAAATTGTATACATCAAAGAGGGAGAAACAAGCTACAGCTCCACTTGTATTCAACCAAGAACCTTCAGAAAGAAAGGAATACAGGATTTTAGTAGTATTTTCTAAGAGTACAGCTACCAAACTAGCTAAAATTGCATCTGCAATAGCTGATCAAAAAGATGGCGAAATATCTTTTCTTAGTGTAATAACTGTACCAAAACAAACACCGTTATCTTTCGCAAGTAGGGCTGGGGATACAGGAATTGGTGTATTTGATAAACTAAAGAAATCAATTTCTCATTCAATACGACATAGATATCTTGTCAGACTTTCCCATGATCCTACCGAGGCCATATTAGCTACGGCTGAAGATGAGGGAATTAACACCATGATAGTTGATTTCTCCTTTTTACGGAATAATAGAAAATTATTATCGCTATCTACTTGCGATATAATTGGAGTAGTGCCAGGAAAAGACTTTGACAAGGATATGTCAAACCTCATTGTTTCATATGATAAAGGGCGTCACTCAAACCTTGGACTTGAAATCGCACATGCAATTTCAGCTGATTCCAAAAGTAAGATAAGAGTAGTTCGTGGAATAACACAATCGCCACAGACTGAAGTCGAAATTGTTAACAAAATTAATGAGGTTATGTTTGATCTAGACCTCAAAAAAATACAATTTGAAAAGGTGTACCCAAAAACAAAAAACATGCTAATATCATCTGAACTTTTGAAGAGCTATAACAAAACAAAGAACGGTGTTCTAATTTTAGGCGCTGGAAACCAAGCTGATACGGCGTTTAGCCCAAAGGCATTAGAGCTAGCAGATAAATCAAAAAAGACAGTATTCATAGTACGCAATCACATGTTCTCAGAATTTCATACTAGATCATTTTTCAATATATTATTGCAAATAATCAAAGAGAACAAGATACTATATCGTACTTACATTGAGATTTTAGCAGGAATATCCTTCGTAAAATCCAAGCAGAAGATTGGAAGATACGACGAAGAGTACTTTGAGTCAAAATCTAAGTAATGTTGAAATTACTGACTGAATTAACATAATCAAGTGTGAGCTGGTGGACGACACGCTGCTACGGCAGAGGAAACTCCTCCCTTCATACAGGATGTGTGATCTGTAGATGGATAGTCAGAGATGGCTGGCAACAGAACAGAAAAAAATCCCATCTGGAGTGTACAGTGATGGTACTGCCTGAGGTTTCCAGAGACGGAATGAAAATCTGTCCCGCACGAAGCAAGGCCAAAACGAACCCTATGTTCCTGTACTAGGTTCAGGTAGGCCGCAAAGCGAAATATCGTTAAAACAGAAGGAGGGTTACGGCCAGCACTCACTTATTATTTTGATTCAAAACCTTTTGGCATTGCACCACCTTTACTTGATGGTTTGTCTTCAGTCTTTTCTTCAACCTGTGGTTTTTCTTCATCGTAGTAACTTCTGTGTTGATTATAATCTTCCAAACCTTTTACTTGTGCTTCTCCTCGGATAGTTTGGTATCCGCCTGAACTTGCACTTGTCTGTACACCAGTGAGTTGTGATGGGTCAATACCAGTTTGTTGATAATGTCCTTTCTCTTTTGCTAGTTTTCTTTTACTCATAAACATCATTGCAACACCACCTAGTGCTGCCATGCCAGCCATTCCATAGAGAATAAATGCTGGAAATTCTCCAGACGATGTTGATGCATATCCTTCAGGTGCATTTGGAGTAACGCCAAAAATTTCTGAATTATCTAATGTATCTCTGTTTGCAAATCCAATTATGTCGATACTTGCATTACCAGATGACTCGTAAGATGTTATTCGGTATATTTTATCAGAACTAAACGTAGATTCGTGTACTTGTTCTCTTATCAATCCCTCTCGAAGACTGCTTTCTCCCATTGTAAAGGACGAAATTACAGAACCTGTTTGAAATCCATATTGTGAAGCATCTGCACCTATTCCAGTTGGATCAAACAAAAAGTGCCAGTTTCCAATTGGCTGTGCTTTTATTTCATCTCCGTCCATTAGTCTGGTAGAAAGAAGTTCTCCAGCATCACTGGCCTTAAGTGATAAAGCCAATGCTGGTGTGAATCTTTCAAAGGTTGAGATTGGCATGTTGATTTCAACGTCACCGTATGCGGGTGTACTTATTACAACAGGTCCAACGACACCAAACCCTCTCCAGTCTACATCCAAAAGAGTTGGATCATTTCCGGAGCCGGCTTTAATCACAAAATTGTGAATTGTAGGATGTAGTACGACAGTATAATCTACCGACATGCTTGAAGTTCTTCCAGTCATTAATGAGTTGTAATCTACAGTAAGGTCAGTAATCTGAGCTATGCTACCTTGTGAAAGTATGTACGAATTTATCTTTGAAATCAATGATTGCACGCTAGGATTTGATGCATCAGCAGAAAATTTAATTTGGTTATTTTTCCCATACATCGTTTCAGCTAGGTTTCCGCCATCCGAATAGTCTATGTTAATGGATCTTTGATATGTCATCTTAGCAATTGCAGTATCTGAGTTAGGGTCAATAGTAACTTCCATCTGAGATGATGCTAAAACAGGTGAAATGCTTCCAACAGCAATAAAAATGGACAAAAATGCTATAATTACTACAATTTTCCTTTGCACTAACTTTCACTTGCTATATCTTTAATTAATTTTACCCAAAAAATTACCATAAAAATGATAAAGTAATATTGGAAGCCTTACTTTGCTAAATGGTTCTAGGAGAAAAAATTGATTACAATACTTGCCGGTGGCTCCGGCTCAGTTAAGATGGTGAGGGGATTTGCTTCTCAAAGAACCGATATTAACGTGGTTACTAATGTAGGGGATAATTATTGGCTTTATGGGATGTATATCTGCCCAGACATTGATACCATTACTTATGGACTAGCTGATTTACTGGACCATGATAAAGGATGGGGAATTAAGAAAGATACATTTGGATTTTTACGACAGATGGAAATTTTTGGAGAAGAGACATGGTTTAGGATAGGTGATAGGGATACTGCTACTCATCTTACCAGAACTAATATGCTAAAAAACGGTAAGAGTTTGAGCTACATTACAAAATGGATGTGTGAAAAATTTTCAATTGAAATTAAAATAGTGCCAGTTACTGATAATACGATAGAAACTAGAATTATAACAGATAAGGGTGACTTGCACCTTCAAGAGTTTTGGGTTAAGCATAGAGGATTGGATGAAGTAAAAGGAATTGAATATCAAGGCGCAGAGAAGGTTCGCCCAAACCCAGATGCTATGAACGCAATTCATGATTCTAATCTTATAGTTATTGCTCCAGGCAATCCTCTCACCAGTATAGGTCCAATGTTAGCAATCAAGGGCATACGGAAAGAGTTGGCAAAAAAGAAAAACAAAGTGGTGGCTATAAGTCCTATAATTGGAAATTCTGCCATTAGTGGACCCACCGGAAAATACATGGAGGCGGCTGGAATTGAAGTTTCAGCGTTGGGCGTTGCAAAGATGTATGCAGATGTTTGTTCCAACATAATTATCGATACTAAAGATCATGCGCTAACAAAAAAAATTGAGTCATTGAACATAAATGTGCATGAGACAAAAATTAAAATGACAACCAAACAATCCGAAGATGCACTCGCGGCATCCATTATAAAACAATTCTATCATTGAGTTGAAAATTTCAGCGATAATTCCAGTTAAGACTTTTTCTAAGGCTAAAAAAAGATTAAACTTACAGCAAGCAGTAAAGGAAAATATATGCAATCTAATGTTGCAAGAAGTTCTTAAGACTGTAAATAATTGTAAACTTGTTAACAAAATAGTTCTTGTGTCAAAGGATGAGACAGCATTAAAGATTGGTAGACAATTTGATGCCATAGAGATTTTTGATAACGAATCTGGCGTTAACGATGCTGTAAGTTTAGCAGATCAGTATATTTCAGATAAGAAATTTGATTGTTCAGTTATCTTTCCACAGGATATACCCATAATGACGTCTTCCGATATAGATAACTTGTTAGGTTTCGTCAAGTCTAAAAACTCTGTAATTATTGTTCCATCTAGACAATTTAACGGGACAAATGCACTAGTTAGATGTCCTGCTGACATAATGAAGACGAATTATGATATGGGTAGTTATACATTTCAGATGGACGCCGCAAGAACAAAAACTGAGAACATATCGATTGCCCTAATTCGTAGAATGATGCTTGATATTGATGATGAACATGATCTTGCATTTATGCTAAAACAAAACGACAAACTAGACTTTTGTAAAAAAATAGAATCATGCTTCTAGTGTATGCTTTCTCGAATACACATAATTTAACACCAGAACTGCAACTGAAATTATTCCAGTTACAACTAGCATTAATTCGAGTGTGTTTAGCAAAGAATGTGAAAATGCATCACCTATAGAAATTTGATTAATATCAGCTACAATGTAGCCATAAGAAAAAATGAAATAGTTAGTTGCCCAGTGAATTAGTACAGCAGGAACAAACCCATATCTGAAATATACCCATCCAATTATAATTCCACTAGCAATCGCCTGTACCAATTTACCAGTACTCCACGCTTCATCTGAAAAAATATGTGCTGCACCAAAAAGTATTCCTACTATAACAATCACTGATAACACCTTTTTCATATTTACATTACGAAGATTTTTCCATGGCCACCACAATGATTTTACAAAAAATTTAAAGGATAATTTGTGCGAATATAACATAAAAAGTGGAAGTCCAATCAGCACAACTCTAAAACCCAGTTCTTCTATTATTGGCGCAAGCGATATGTCAAAAAACTGAATTAGTTGGTTTGGTGCTTCTGGCTGCTCAACCGAGATACCAACAAATTCCTGCACAGCAATTATGCCGCCAGACACAATCACTAGAATGGAAAACCATTTGATGACAGCGACAATATAGTTGTCTTGGATTTTATAACTTCCTTCAGAAATCATTGATTGTAATACGGCGACAAAATTTTTTTTTGGACCTAATATTGCAGCTGTGAAGAGAATCAAAAAAATACACCATATTACAATAAACCCATCTCCTAACTCAAATTGCACTGGAACTTCAAAACCTATTCCCGCAAGAAAAAGGCTTAAGCTATCCATAGGATATTCATGTGTTATATTATCTCCAATTTCTGAATTAAAAACCAGGTATGCCCCAGTGGGAAATGACAAAACCATCAAACAAAAAATTACTGATATTAATGCAGTATGCGGTATTGCTAGTCCTTGTAAAATTTTGTTTTTGGATGACACTTTTTTTCAGTGTAATTCTATTGTTTCTTCAGCAAAACCAAGCTTTACCAACGTGTCCTTAATTGTATCTCTATGGTCACCCTGTAAAAACACATAGCCATCTTTTGCAGTTCCACCACACGCATATTTCTTTTTTAATTCTCTTCCAACATTTTCTAGGTTGTTAATCTTAGGATCAAGTCCTTCAATCATGGTTCCCTTTTTCCTAAAACGTCGAGTCTCAAGACGTATTATAATATGAGTACTATCTTTGTCAAGATCACCACAGGCGCACAAATCATCAGGAAGTCCACATGTATTACAAATAACCGCCATTACTTCGAAGTGTGATGCTTTATCACATTATTAAGCCTTATCGATATAAAATAAAGTAAATTACAAGATCCTAGTATTTTTTACAAACTAATTTTATGCTATATCATTGCCAAATGATATAACGCAAAAAGCAATTAAGATGATACTTAACGGTGGTACTTTACTAAGCGAGCCATGTCCATATTGTAAAGGTGTAAGAGTTATGAAAGATGGTCATGCATTGTGTGTAAATTGTGGAAAAGAGCCAGAACAAAAACCAACAAAAACACAAACTAAGGAAAAAAAATCTGTTTCTACTCTAAAAACACTAGAGCAGAAACTTGAAAAATTATCTAGTCAACTCGAAGTGGAAAATGAACCAGCAAAACAACAGGAATTGATAAAATCCATTGATTCGTTAATAGATGTTATAGCAAAATTAAAGTCAAATTAAAAAAGTTTTTATCTTTACACTTCTGCTTTCAATACTAAGTATGGCTGATAAAAAGAAAAATGCACCATTGCCTGCATCTAGTGCAGGTCTACTAAGATTCTTTGAGGACGAAACCAAAGGAGTAAAGATTGATCCAAAAATCATCATTTCTATGCCAATAAGCCTTATTGTAGCCTCATGGGCTATAGAACTACTTCTAGCTCCGTAAATATCATGTCGGATTCAAATGACATTCAAAACATTCACAGACGGTACACACTCACTCTAATTAATCCAGCATCATTCTACGTTTCTTTGTGTGGTTCTATCGCTATTGCATCCATAATTTCTTTTCTTTGTTTTAACAATTACATTCAAAATTATGAAATACTCTATCATCTGCCAGCTGTTGTAGCTGTATTACTTGCTATACAGTACTTAGATTCACGTTTTACTAAACATAAGGAGTATTCAAAATCATTGCACATGTCATTTTTTGGAAATACACTGTGGTTGATCACTGTAGTAGGAGGAATTATCGGATCTGCTATACTATCAAAGGAACCAACATTGTTTTATGTTGCTGTTGGCATGTTCATATTTTCTAGCTTTAGGATTGGCATTATGACAACCACACTTGGAGTAAACATGAAAAAAGCGTGTGTATTGTGCTTTGTCCAACCATTAGCAATGTTTCTTGTTCTAATTCCTATTGATATGTGGTCTGTTCTTTACGATGTACAATCACTGGCGTTTGGAATTGCATTTTTAGCTGTAGCAGTTGTTTGGTCATATTTTACAAACAGATCTGGATTACCTGTGATAAAAAGTACACATAAGTTATTGCAAGCATATTTGCAGTCAGTCTCTCAAAATGATCCGAGTGATATGGAATCGATAATAATTGAAACATCGAAACCATCAAACATTTCAACATCCCAAATTCGTTTCTCCACAAATGATGACAAAAATGATTTTAGAATGATACTTCCTGATCTACACCCAGGTCCTTTCCATCCAGTTGGCGGCAGTGACATACCACATAAAATCTACAAAACTATGAACTCGTCTGCGATGGTATTGCATAGTATTTCTGACCATTCTCTTAACTTGCCCTCACAACAAGATGTGCAAGATTATCTACAAGAATTATCAAAAAGTCATGTATCAACAAAAGGCGTGACATGTACGGAACCTGTTACTGCGCAGATAAACAAGGCGCATGTTGTTGGAATACGCCTTGATGATACAGCATTATTGTTTCTATCATTATCTCCACATGGTATGGAAGACGTTCCTATTACCATAAAGACAGAGATTGAACAAATAGCAAAAAACAGAAATTTCCAGCGTGCATTGATCGTTGATACGCATAATGCTATGGGAGGGGAGATATCGCAGGAGGACTCTCAAGATTTGCTTACTGCTGCAAAAAATGTACTTGACATTCTCATCACAAAAACGAACCATCCATTGCAATACGGCTATGCAAATTCACAATCTCTGAATATTCAAACTAATGATCTTGCTGGTGGTGGTATTGGTATGCTTTGTCTTGCTTTTGATCAAAAGAAATACTTTTTGTGTTGGGCAGATGCTAACAACATGGAAAATGGTGTGCGTGAAAAAATTATAACACATCTAAAAAATAACGGTTGCGAACTAGTTGAAATGTTCACTTCTGATACACACTCCACAACAATGGGAGTAAGAAACAGAAATGGTTATCATGAGCTTGGCAGTGTTACCAAATCAGAAAGTTTAGCAAACTGGTGTCTATCTATTGCAAAGCAAGCGGAAAAAAATACCGCTTCAGGTAAGTTTGAGATATTAGAAAATAGCGCAAAAGTTAGGGTTATGGGTACAGGAATTTTTGAGCATCTTTCTAGAGCACTCGATAGCTCATTGAAGATGACACAGGGATTTATGATTTTATGCACAGGAATTTTCTTATTGTCTATTTTTCTATGGTTCTAATCTTTTCCAAGTTTCCATAAAACTCGTCAATAAACGAAGAAAACTGCATTATTGGAACGATAGGTACTCTGTTGACAAACCTAGTTTCCTCTTGATATAACGTGACAATGACTGGAGCAGCTACAACTTCATCCGTACTTGCTACATAATGTTTTACACGATCTATTTGTCTTAGAACAATTTTCTCAAGCGCAGAATTGGTCATTCTCTTCCAATGTTTGCAATCAATAAGTACCGCTGTACCAAGATGTATTCCAACCACATCTATTTCCATTGTCGGCTTCTTCATCCTAAAGTTACGTACAACTTCAAAGTTTTTTGATTCCAGTATCTCAGCTACCAGACCCTCAAAGTCTTTCCAATCAACAGAACGTGAAGCCTCCTCAATCGGTATTCCAGTCTTTATAGCCAAAAGCGCAGATTTTAGTTTGTTTTCCATAAAAAAATCACCGCATAGATTTTTTGTTAATGCTTAATGAACCTTAAATTATGATAACATGTCATGTCTGACATGAAATTTTGCCTAGTTTTCCTAGCGGTAATAGTAATTCTATCACCACTTATGCTACATGCTTCGTTTGCAGAAAAGGGAACGTTCGTTGACCAAGTTAAGTTCATCCAGTATTTGGATGAAAACACAGCACTTGAGGAAGTTCGAAATGGCAATCTGGACATTTACTTTTTCCGTGTGTCATCAGACAGGATAGAATCAAGCGAAGCAAGGGAGGGCATTCAGGTTTTTGAATCTACTGGAGGGTCATACAGCATGCTGGTAAACCCATCCGTCTCTGAAAGTTTCAACCCATTTTCAATTACCGAGTTAAGATTCGCACTGAATTATCTCATAGATAGGAATCTAATTGTTAACGAACTTATTGGCGGTTATGGCAATGCCATGATTTCAAATTATGGAATATTTTCGGCTGATTATCTTTCCATCATAGAGGAACTAGAGTCATTCCATTTCAAATACAATCCTGCATTAGCTGATGAAATAATTTCACATGAGCTTGAAGAAGCAGGTGCTGAAAAAATTGAAGGATCTTGGTATTATGAACGTGAGCAACTTGAA
>ERZ724564.54-NODE-54-length-10004-cov-1.301914_pt1 | contig 10004 bp, 14 predicted proteins | sample MGYA00375858_ERZ724564 | MGnify/ENA primary metagenome ERZ724564 (study PRJEB28725, sample SAMN03264856) | marine sediment metagenome | biome: marine pelagic biome; feature: marine oligotrophic desert; material: ocean water | place: Pacific Ocean:North Pacific... | reverse complement strand
CTCATCTGTAGAATTCTCAGCATAACCAAACATGAGTCCTTGATCACCTGCACCTTGCTCATGGTTTTCGCTCTCATCAACACCTCTTTTGATGTTTTCTGACTGTTCTCCAAGGAGATTAGTTATCGTACAAGTATTGCCATTAAAGCCATACTCTTCTTTGTTGTAACCAATACCAAGAATAGTTTTACGAACAACATCAACATAATCAATGTGACAGCCTTCTTTCATAGTTATTTCACCAGCTAATACTACTTGGTTGTCTTTTACTAGGGTTTCAACGGCTACTCGTGCGTCTTTGTCTTGCTCTAGTGCAGCATCAAGAATAGCATCAGAAATTTGATCACAAACTTTGTCCGGGTGACCGGCAGAAACGTATTCGGCAGTAAATATCATGGTATAGTCCTAAAAATTAAAAAAACCTGTCTAAAGCAGGTTTTTTCGGAAAACACCAGCTTTAGCTTGTTTTAGCCACCACTGGTGGCAACGCTAGCAATCGGAACAAATCAGCGTGCAGTAATTATAGTCTTTAATTTTTTTAATGTAAAGCTTAATCCAGACTAGTCTTAAGAGCTAAAGCACTTACAAAAGGGGATGTCATTAAACTGATTAGCAGTATGCTTGCTAAAAAATAGAGCTGTCCATTAATTGGAAGATTAAATTGGGATTGAGAGACAGCACTTGTGGAAAAAATTAAAATAGGAATATAAAGGGGTAGTATCAATAAGGATAACAACATCCCAGAGTTTTTGATACCAACAATTAGAGAGGCGCCGATAGCTCCTATTAGGCTTAAACTCGGTGTCGCTAATAATAGCGTCAACATTAAAACATAGATACTCTTAGTATCTAAGAAAAGTGTCATTCCAAGTAATGGGGACAGCAAGATTATAGGTAGACCGGTTAGTAGCCAATGAGCAATCGTTTTAGCTAACAATATAAGAGGAAGTGAATGATGTGAGATAACCATCTGTTCAAGAACACCATTGTCATAATCATAATGAAAGAGTGCGTTAAGTGAGAGTAACACTGAAAGCATGCAAGTTACCCAAACAATTCCAGGTGCAATGTTTGATAAAGTGTGTGATTCTGGACTAATTGCTAAAGGAAACAAAGAAATAGCAATAACAAAGAACAGAAGAGGGTTAAGAAAACTAGATGGGTTGCGTAGCGACATCTTTAAGTCTCTCGTAAGTGTTTTAGTAAAGATGTTCACAGAACGAGAGTCCTTAGACTGGGTAAGTTGCATTTTTGATGAGTTGTGAGGACACAAATTCCACCATCATCACAGTGCTTTGTGATTTGAGTTTCAATCACATTAATGCCATCAGCATCAAGCGCAGTGAAAGGTTCATCTAGAAGCCAAACTTTAGATTGAGTAATAAAAAGAGCTGACAAAACAACCCTTCTTTTTTGACCAGCAGAAAGGTTTGCAGCATATTCATTCTCGAAATTTTTTAAGCCAACATTTGTAAGTGCATCATCAAGTTCTTGATTAGAGCTACTAGTACTGAGCTGAGTCAGGTAATCAAGATTTTCTTTACAATGTAGCTCGGGACTTAATGCTGGGAGATGACCTAGATAAAATATATCAGACTGGTAATCGTAGGATCCAGCCTTATTATTGTTAATGGATAATCTGCCAGATTCTGCTGAGTTGAGTCCAGCAAGTATTTTTAGTAATGACGTTTTACCAGAACCATTAGCTCCAGAAATTTTTAGTATTTCTCCGGAATTTAGTTCAAACGAGAGATTGCTAAAGAGTTCGTTATAACCTCTTTGACAAGTTAAATCACTAACGATTAATTTTGACATGACATCATTTTAGTGGATTAGTCTATCGAAGGCGAAAAAACGTAATCAGTATTAAAACAGTTACAGAAAGTTATTTTGATTATTGAATATCGGTTAAGCCACCTAGTTCGCTCTTATCAATTTCTGTTAGAACATCTCCATCAAAAATTAACCTTAAACGATAATGGATTACTTGTTCACCTTTGACCGTTGAATGATGAATGTAATCCCATTGATATTGATGAAAGGGGTCCATAATACTTGGCGACCCAATTAAGTTCATTACGGCACTCTTGGACATTCCCAATTGAAGCTTTTCAACAGATTCAATTTCGAGAACAGAGCCCTGCATAATGCTTGGTTTGTAGACATCAATTGAAGGCATTGAAAAATCAAGCCAGCTTGGCATTGAAAACTTTGGTAACTTAGGTGTTTCAGGAGATTTTAGTAGTGAGTTTGAGCAGCCACTTAAAGTCGTAAAGGCAAGCACAATCAAAGTTAGTCTTTTCATCTTTCTTTAAACGATTAAAATATTGATAGGATTTTACCTTAAGGATTTTTGAATGGATGCTGAAGATTTAAAAAGTGCTGGTCTAAAAGTAACTTTACCGAGATTAAAGATTTTAGAGGTGTTAGAGAAATCATCCAATCATCATTTGAGTGCTGAGGATATCTATCGAACGCTGATGGAGCAACATGAAGAGGTTGGAGTGGCAACAATTTATCGGGTTCTAACTCAATTTGAAGAATCAGGAATTGTTAATAAATTAAATTTTGAAAATAATCAGGCCGTTTATGAGCTCTCTAACGTTGATCACCATGATCACTTAGTTTGTGTTAAATGTAATGCAATCATTGAATTTCAAGATGATGTAATTGAGCAGCATCAATTACAAATAGCAAACAAATACGGCTTTCAACTTACAGATCATTCACTTTATCTTTATGGGCTTTGTAAGACCTGTAAAGAGTCTCTCTAGAGACTATTTAATAGATATGGAAGATTTTATTCTTAGAGCGTTAGCCGCCTCTCTAGGAGTGTCGGTAATTGCAGGTTCTCTTGGATGTTTTGTAATATGGAAACGTCTATCGTATTTTTCTGATTCGATTTCTCATAGCGCCTTATTGGGCGTTGCATTAGGTTTGTCGACGGGTCTTGGCATAAATTTTGGTCTAGTTATTGTTGGTGCACTTTTTGCAACTCTTATTGTTGTATTACAGCAAAAAGGTTTTTGGTCAAATGATGCTATTTTAGGAATTTTCTCTCATATTGCACTCTCAGTTGGTATTGTCGTTTTGGCTTTTGTTGGTGATCGAAATACTGATTACTTCGCTTACCTTTTTGGTGATATTCTTTCGATTAACAGTCAGGATATTTTTTGGATTTTTTCAGTAATGGCTGCAGTAGTTGTGATTTTGGTAATGAATTGGAGAAGGTTATTGCTATTAACTTTGAATGAGGAATTAGCAAGAGCTGAGGGTCTTAACAAAGTGACCTATGAATTGCTATTTATGTTTTTAATTGCACTAGCAGTTTCTGTATCGGTACAAATTGTTGGTGTGCTTTTGATTACATCGTTACTCATAATTCCTCCAGCCATTGCACGTGTTTATTCAAGATCCCCTCTTTCCATGATTTTTAGTTCTATCGTTGTTTCTGTTGTATCTGTTCTATTGGGGCTTTTCAGCTCGATCCAGTTTGATATAGCAACAGGTCCAGCAATTGTAATTACTTTAGGTATTTTCTTTTTTATTGCCCAACTGCTACCAAATAAAAGCTAATCAAAGGGTATCGTTAAGTTCTATCATTTGATTGGTTTGCTGTTCAACAATGAGCGGATCAATAATAGACTCCAAGTCGCCTTCCATGATTTCGTTCAACTTATAGAGCGTCAAATTAATTCGATGATCGGTAACTCTACCCTGTGGGTAGTTATAGGTTCGAATTCTTTGAGAGCGATCACCACTACCAACCAACTCTTTACGTTGAGTAGCCTGCTCTTTTTGTTGTTCGTGTTGCTGAGCATCTAGAATTCTTGAAGCAAGTACTGACAAAGCCTGAGCTTTGTTCTTATGTTGTGATCTACCATCCTGACACTCAACAACTGTACCTGTAGGGATGTGTGTAACTCTGACAGCAGAATCGGTTTTGTTGACATGCTGACCGCCAGCCCCAGAAGCTCTAAAAGTATCAATTCTGACATCATTCATATTGATGTTTACTTCCTCAATATCAGTCACCTCTGCCATAACTGCAATGGTACAGGCAGAAGTATGCACTCTACCTTGTGACTCTGTTTCAGGAACCCTTTGTACTCTATGAGCGCCCGACTCAAATTTAAGTTTTGAGTAAACATTAGATCCACTAATACGAGCAATGATTTCTTTAAATCCACCATGTTCACCAATATTTGAACTCATAATTTCCATTTGCCATTTGTTTTTTTCAACATAGCGCGAATACATTCTATAAAGGTCACCTGAAAAAATACTCGCTTCATCACCACCAGTTCCTGCACGAATTTCAATAATAATATTGCGTGAATCGTTAGGATCTTTTGGGAGAAGAGATTTTTTTAGTTCCAATTCAAGTTGGTCTAATTTGTTCTGACCCAAAGCAATCTCTTCTTCTGCCATCTCTTTTATGTCTTGATCATCCTCGTTGAGTAATTTTTGTGCAGCATTAATATCATTCATGGCTGATAGATACTGTTGGTATTGCTCATTAACTGGACTTAGTTGGGCGTGCTCAATTGATAGCTCTCTAAATTGATTTTGGTCAGAGACAACGGATTGGTCAGATAGTAACGCGTTGATTTCTTCAAGACGCATGGATAATTGCTCTAGCTTTGTAAGGATAGATTGATTCATGAGTTATGAATATTAGTAGGTTTTTTTGAAACTGGTATAGAGTCTTTTGATTGTTCAAGACTAATTTTTGGGGATTTTTTAATATTTTCAAAGGTTGTATGCAATAACTTATTAGTTAACTTGTCCGCTAATTCCTCAACAACTAGATCAGGGGCTGATCCAGTTTCTAGTTTTTTTATTGCACTTTGTAATAGTTCATTCTTAAGTAGATTTGCATGTTCGCGATACTTTTTGATAATTTCTTCATTGGGAATATTATTTAGCCACTCTATAAAATCAAGGCTTTTTTCTCGAATGATTTCTTCAGCGATAACCTTATCTTGCTCTCTGTTTTCGAGGTTACTATCAACTACTTGTTGTAAGTCATCCACTGTGTAAAGGAAGACGTCTTCCAGTTGATTTGCTTCATGTTCAATATCTCTTGGGATAGCTAGATCTAAAAACAGCATTGGTTGGTGCTTTCTTTGAATTAGAACAGTTTCGATAAGCCCTTTACCTAAAATTGGAACAGGTGCAGCGGTTGAAGAAATTACAATATCTGCTCGATAAAGGTGTTCAGATAAATGTTTCAGATTGATTGCTTCTGCTCCATAAGTAACTGCAATAGTTTGTGCATTTTCTATCGTCCTGTTAACAAAAATCATACGCTTTACACCCTTTTTATGAAGATGTTGAGCACTTAATTCTATCATTTCACCGGCTCCAATTAATAGGACGGTTTGGTCAGCTAAATTCGTAAAAATCTTTTCGCTTAATTTCACAGCACAATATGCAACTGATACTGGTGAAGCTCCTATATTGGTATCAGTTCTTACTTTCTTTGCAGTTGTAAAGGCATGTTGAAAGAGTTTTTCAAGGATTTTGTCTAAAGCACCTTGTTCTTTTTAAAACTGACAATCCTCCTTAAGTTGTCCAAATATTTGGGGTTCACCAAGTACTAATGAATCAAGTCCAGAAGCGACACTGCAAATATGTTGGATAGCTTCATTGCCTTCAAAAAAACTCACATATTGCAATAATAAGGAATGCTCAATACCATGAGTAGTTGCCAAAAATTCTGAGAGAATCTCACGAATATTATCTACATCATATGTCACACAAATTTCGGAACGGTTGCAAGTAGAGAAGACAACACAAGCCTTAATTCCTTGTATTGCCAAGAGTGATGAAATAGTAGGTGCGAGCTCATTTTGAGCAAACGCTACTTTTTCTCGAATCGCAACAGTCGCTAGATGATGATTAACACTCAGTACTGCAATCTTTGACATTCACAAAAAGGTTGATAAATTTAGCAGTAGATTATACAGTGTCAGTGCAATTTTGGCCTAATGATAACTCTTGCTTAGGTTAATGATAGTTTTTATACAGTTTTTGTTGTAAATTGATTTGTAAGCTACAATTGCTTGATATATATAAACGCCAATATTTATGAAAATAAAACAATTTGAAATCATATTACAATCAAAAGAAAGGGGTTTTCACTTAGTTACTGATGAGGTATTTGGACAAATTCAAGAATTAGGTCAGGTTCGAACAGGATTACTTCATTTATTTATTCAACATAGCAGTGCATCAATAAGTATTAATGAATATGCAGACCCAAGTGTACGAAAAGATTTGGAAAAATTCTATTCAGAGCTATGCAACGACAAGCAATATTACACTCATACTTATGAAGGACCAGACGATATGCCTTCTCATGTTAAAACCTCAATGCTTGGTTCAGATGTTACGATTCCAATCACTTCTGGTCAACCGAACTTTGGTACTTGGCAAGGAATAATTCTTGGTGAGCATCGAATTCGAGCAGGTTCAAGACGAATTATTGCAACGCTGATGTATGATTAATTGTTAAGAGTTATATTTTTTTGTGAATGTTTTAATCAAAGTTTCATAATAAATTCATGATTTCATCATGCTTTCTTTATAAATACTAGAACCTATTGGTCTAAAATGAATCCAATCATGTACTTACAATCCCATCACCTATGATTGAAGAGGACAGCCTAGTTGGCGGTGAAAATCAAAGTAACGAAGATCTTATGATTTCATCTGTTAGGCCAACCTCTTTTGAGGATTTCATTGGTCAGGACGATGTGAAATATCAGATGGCTTTGTTTATTGAGGCCGCAAAATCACGAGGTGATGTGCTTGATCATTGTTTAATTTATGGTCCACCTGGTCTAGGTAAAACAACTCTTGCAAATGTCATTGCAAGGCAAATGCACGCTGGCATTAAGCAAACATCTGGTCCTGTGTTGGAGCGTTCTGGAGATTTGGCAGCGATTCTTACTAAACTTGAGCCTTTCGACATTCTTTTCATTGATGAGATTCATCGACTGAATCCTGTTGTGGAAGAAATACTTTATCCAGCTCTAGAGGATTTTAGGTTGGATATTCTTGTAGGTGAGGGGGTTGCAGCCCATTCAGTTCAACTGGACTTACCACCTTTTACTTTAATTGGTGCTACGACACGAGCAGGAATGCTAACTTCACCTTTACGGGACAGGTTTGGTATAGTTCATCGATTGTCTTTTTATCAGATAAAAGATTTACAAGAAATTATTGAGCGCTCTGCATCCATTTTGAATATCAAAATCAAAAAAGATGGAGCACAAGAAATTGCTAAACGATCAAGGGGAACTCCCAGAATTGCAAACAGATTATTACGCCGTGTCCGGGATTTTGCTGATGTTAAAAATAAGGGCATTATTAATAAAAAAATTTCTCAAGCAGCTCTTAAAACCTTAAAGGTTGATGAAGCGGGACTAGAACAGCTTGATAGAGATTATTTGAATCTAGTCATTAATAAGTTTTCGGCAGGGCCCGTTGGTCTTGATACTCTTTCAACGGCGCTAGGTGAGGAAAGGTTAACGATCGAAGATATGGTTGAGCCTTATCTTCTTCAGCAAGGCTTCATTATGCGAACACCACGTGGTCGTGTTGCTACAGATCTTGCTTTTTCTCATTTAGGAGTTGTACAACATAACCACACGAGAGATTTGTATGAAAAATGAGTAAGCTGAGTATCAGAGTTTATTACGAAGATACGGATTCTGGAGGTGTGGTTTATTACGCCAATTATCTAAAATATATTGAGCGTGGTCGAAGTGAATATTTACGTGAATTGAACTTTGATCAAGAACAGCTTTCTAGAGACTATTCTGCTCTTTTTGTAGTTCGATCACCTCATGCAAACTATTTATTACCAGCCTTTCTTGATGATTTAATCGAAGTACATACTGAAATTAAATCTGTTAGTCATGCGAGCTTAACTTTTGTTCAGAAAATAGTGAATATAGAGAAAAATACGGTATTATTTAATGCGGAAGTTAAGGTAGTTTCTGTCCTTAAAAATAATTTTAAACCTTGCGCTTTGCCGCAAGTTATCTTGGAGGAACTAAATGGAAGACAATAGTTTATCAATCATCAACCTAATATTCAGTGCAGGCCTAGTTGTGCAAGTGGTGATGATAGTGTTAGTTCTAATGTCAATTTATTCTTGGACAGTTATTATGTCTAAGAAAAAGGTGTTGATGGATGCGACAAGCGATATTAAAGACTTTCATCAAAAATTTGAGAGAGAAAGTAAACTTTCTGATTTATACAAGGGTTTGCCACCTCTTGCCTCAGATAGAACAGCAATGGAAGATATTTTAGGCTCTGGTTACAAAGAATTTACTCACAGCAAGTCTACATCGAATCAATCTCTAATCATGAACTCAGAGAGAGCTTATCGATCAATGAATACGACGGCAAGCAACGAAATTGATAGACTTGATTCCAGTCTTTCTGTGCTTGCAATGATTGCCTCATCTAGCCCCTATATCGGTCTTTTTGGAACGGTTTGGGGAATTATGCACTCTTTTATCGGTCTTGCTTCAGTTAAGCAAGCAACTATCGCTGTTGTTGCTCCTGGTATTGCTGAGGCCTTGATTGCAACAGCTTTTGGTCTTTTTGCTGCCATTCCTGCCACCATAGCCTACAATCGCCTTGTTTCTCAAGTGGAGGAGATTGGCAATAAGTACACTGCATTTGTAGAAGAATTGTTTGTTATTTTACAAAGACAGCAATGATCGCATTACCTAAGCGCGCAAGACCAGATACTAATGCGGATATCAATATTGTTCCTTATATCGATGTCATGTTGGTGTTGTTGGTTATCTTTATGATGACAACGCCAATTATTGAACAAGGTATCGAAGTTGACTTACCGCAAGCTCCAGCGACTATGGTTGAATATGAAGATCAACAACCGACCGTAATCGGAATTAATAAGGACGGCCTTTACTATATAAATTCAATGATGGATCCTGGCATTGAGGAAACAAATAATATGGAGCCAGTGTCACTTAGTGTTGTTATAAATCAAGTGATTGCAAGGCATCAAATTTGGCCAGAGATGCAGGTATTTGTTAAAGGTGACCATGATGCAGACTATGGCAGGGTGATTGATTTAATTGCAGGTTTAAAATACCAAGGTATAGATAAGATTGGTTTCATGACTGAAAACCCTAATTAATTGATTTTTAATTATGAAATTCGTTAACAAGGTATTAGATTTTCTTAAGGGACTGTTGCCCGGTAAGTTTGATAAAGCCAATAATGAAAAAGACTTTTCAGAAGTTCTTAAAGGACAAGGTAATAAAGATTCTACGTTCAAAACTTTCGCACTTAAGTCAGTTAAATTTATATACAAATATCTAAAAAAGTTTTTAATTTTTATTATTGGTTTGCTTTTTACAATGGCACAACCTATGATCAAAATTGCCAAAAAACATCCAATTGCATTTTGGGCTGCAATAATTTTGCATGCCGTATTATTGTATGGATTGATATATAGCAATATGGATGGTTGGAAAGTCACTCAAAACAAACCTTCTATATCTCAACCTGCTCCAGTCGAAGCGATAGTGATTGAAATAGAAATTATAGAAGCTGAGAAAGAGCGCTTAAAAGACATTGAACAACAAAAGCAACAAAAACTGAAAGAACAAGAAGAGCGTTCAGAAAGCGCCCAACAAAGCCAAAAGATTGCAGAACAGGAAGCTCTAAAAGCCAAGGCAAAAAAAGTTATGGCAGAAATTCAGCGTAAAGCGGAAGAAGCCAAAACTAAAGAAGCTGAAGCCCTTGCTCAAGATGCCGCTAAACAAAAAGAAGAAGCTGAAGTAAAAACAAAAACTGAAGAAGCTAAAGCTAAGCAAGCAGAAGAAAAACGAAAGACTGAAGAAGCAAAAGCTAAAGAAGCCTCGAAACAAAAAGAAGAAGCTGAAGTAAAAACAAAAGAGGAAGAAGTTAAGGCGATGTATCTTAAAACCAATTGAACCACCAGACGGACG
>ERZ724564.53-NODE-53-length-10216-cov-0.636634_pt1 | contig 10216 bp, 10 predicted proteins | sample MGYA00375858_ERZ724564 | MGnify/ENA primary metagenome ERZ724564 (study PRJEB28725, sample SAMN03264856) | marine sediment metagenome | biome: marine pelagic biome; feature: marine oligotrophic desert; material: ocean water | place: Pacific Ocean:North Pacific... | reverse complement strand
CTACCATTCCTTAACACTGTTATGATTTTGTGTTTGTTTGTTGAAGCATACCACTTCCCTTTATACCGGCTTTCCATTTTACCTGTTGCGGTGTGTATACAGATCTTAGTGCACAATCTAATATTGATAATCTATATGCAGTATGTGAGGTTGCACATACTGGTGTTCATGGTGCCAATAGAATGGCTAGTAACTCGTTACTTGAATGTATTGTATTTGCCAAGTCTTGCGCTAAAGAGATCAACAAGCATTCTGTTGGAAATATTTTTCCAACTATCGATGATTTGGATGCATCCAGAGTAGAGCCGTCAAAAGAAAAGGTAGTAGTGACACATTTGTGGCATGAAGTCAGGCGCATTATGTGGAATTTCGTTGGCATTGTTAGAAGTGATAGACGCCTTAAATCTGCTCATCATCGACGTAAACAAATTCACAAAGAAGTAAATGATTATTACCAACTTTATACAATTACAGACGATTTGATAGAAATTAGAAATCTAGTTCAAACATCAAAAATAATTGTAGAGTCTGCTTTATCAAGAAAAGAAAGTCGAGGGCTACACGTCAATCAGGACTACCCAAAACAACTAGATAAAACACACAATAGTGTTATCATTAAATTATGATTTTAGACATATTAAAGTATCCTGATAAAAGATTGAGAACTATTGCTAAGCCCGTTGTTAGTGTCGATGAAACTATTAGACAGCAAGTTAAGGATATGTTTGAAACTATGTATGAAGCCCCTGGAATAGGACTTGCTGCTACTCAGGTTAATTTTCATCAACGCATCATCGTCATTGATATCTCAGATCAGTGCAACGAACCGATTTGTTTAATTAATCCTGAAATCATTGAAAAATCAGGCGAAATTCAATGGGAAGAAGGTTGCCTTTCAGTGCCTGATTACTATGAAAATGTCATCAGAGCTAATGACATCAAAGTTCAAGCACTCAATCAAAACGGTGAAACATTTGAACTTGAAGCTAGTGAAATGCTTTCCGTATGCATCCAACATGAGATCGATCATTTGAATGGAATTTTATTTGTTGACCATCTGTCCAAACTTAAACAAAAACGTCTCAAGAAAAAAACCGATAAGAAAGTAACAAAGCTTTAAGATTTAATGAACATAGGACCCCACCACCTCAACTCGAAAGTCTTACTTGCTCCAATGGCAGGAACCAGTGATAAGCCATTTAGAATAATGTGTAGAGAGCAGGGTGCTTCCCTGACAACCTCTGAAATGGTTGTACTTCAAAAACACCTTCTTAATACAAATAAATCTAAACATCGGCTAGACTTTAGTTCAGAAAAGTCACCAATCAGTATTCAAATTGCTGGCTCCGAAGCTGAAGAGCTTGCTGAATCAGCCAGACAGGCTGTAGAATTTGGTGCCGATATTATTGACATTAATATGGGCTGTCCTGCCAAAAAAGTTTGTAACAAAGCTGCAGGTTCTGCACTAATGCAAAATGAAAAGCTAGTTGAAGATATTATCAAATCAGTCGTTAATGCGGTTGACATTCCAGTAACACTTAAGATGCGCACAGGCTGGAATGAAGAAAACAAAAATGCACCTACAATAGCTAAGATAGCTGAAGATTTTGGTATACAAATGCTAGCAATTCATGGCAGAACTCGAGCACAAAAATATAATGGTCACGCCGAATATGAAACTGTAAAAGAGATAGTTAAACTTGTCTCAATACCTGTTATTGCAAATGGCGACATCACCACCGTAGAGAAGGCTAAAAAAGTATTAGATTTCACTGGAGCGGATGGCGTAATGTTAGGCCGAGCAACACAAGGAAACCCGTGGCTAGTTGGTCAAGTTAACCAATACTTGTCGACTGGCGAGAACTCCCAACCTCCAAAACTAGAGAAAAAAATATCCTTAATACTGAAGCATATCCTCCAGATTCATGAATTTTATGGCAATAAAATGGGAACACAGTTATCCAGAAAGCATATTTTTTGGTATTCTATACACCTTGACCAAAAAAAAAGGGACTGCCTTTTGGCCAAGCATTAATAGAGTGTCTGATCACTCTGAACAATATTTCAAATTTCACGAATTTTTATATTCTTTATAATGAAACAAAAAGATTTACAGGACTGTATTAATGACAAACTTGAGAAAGACTTCTCGAATATGAACGGAGAGAAAGCAAACGGTGTAGTCAAAATGGTCACCCACCAAGCTGAATCCAACACACTAAAATTTGTGCTCGAAAAAGTCAATCAAAATAACAGTGAAGCTGCTAGAATTCTTGGCATTAATCGCGCCACCTTGAAGAAAAAAGTGGATCTTTACAAACTGTAAGACTTTATAATTAATTCATTTATATTTCTCCATCACAAAGCATATTAAATGTCTATAAAACTCGACCTGATAAGTGTTTCCGATAAATCAGGAATTGTTGAATTTGCTCAAAATCTTGCATCACTGAATATTGAAATTCTTTCAACGGGTGGAACCGCAAAACTACTTCAAGAGAACAACATACCGGTAATAGAGGTATCAGATTACACAGGCTATCCTGAGATGATGGCTGGTCGTGTCAAAACGCTGAATCACAAAATACATGGTGGTATTTTGGCTCGAAGAGGGGTAGATGAGAAAGTAATGTCTGAAAATGAAATTAATCCTATCGATCTCGTCGTTGTTAATCTATACCCATTCCAAGAAACTGTCTCAAGACCTGATTGTAGTATCGAAGAGGCAATTGAAAACATTGACATAGGTGGTCCTGCAATGTTGCGTTCTAGTGCAAAAAATCACGCATCAGTGACAGTTGTGGTTGATAGCGCAGATTATCAATCAGTTCTTGACGAATTAAATACGTCTGGAGATACTTCATTATTGACAAGAAAAAAACTCGCAATGAAAGCCTTCGAACATACGACTCAATATGATGGCGCTATCGCAAACTACTTGGGTCGAGAAGATGATGGTTTTTCGAACACTTTAAATTTACAGTTTGTTAAATCACAAACTATGCGATACGGTGAAAACCCCCATCAAAAGGCAGCGTTTTATAAAGAAACTAAAGTAAATGAATCATCAGTTTCTTCCAGCAAACAAATCCAAGGCAAAGAACTCTCATTTAACAACTTAGCTGATGCGGATGCAGCCCTTGAATGTGTTCGCAATTTTAATGATCCTAGTTGTGTTATTGTTAAACATGCCAATCCATGTGGTGTAGCGACTAGAGACACTATCCTTGAAGCCTATTTGGATGCATACAAAACTGACCCAACCTCAGCATTCGGTGGCATTATTGCTTTTAATCGTGAACTCGATAAAGAAACTGTACAAAGCATTATTGAGCAACAATTTGTAGAAGTAATTATTGCTCCAAGTATAAGCAACGACGCACTAAGCGCACTATCCGAAAAGGAAAATATTCGAGTCCTTGTATGTGGAAATCTAGACAAACAAAGTCCCTCATTGGATTATAAGCGAATCTCTGGTGGCTTGTTAGTTCAGGATAAAGATTTGGGAGAGCTAAACATAAACGATCTGCAATGTGTAACTCAAACCCAGCCAACCGACTCGCAAATGACTGATTTATTGTTTGCTTGGAAAGTAGCAAAATGTGTTAAGTCTAACGCCATTGTCTACGCCAATAATCAAATGACGATAGGGATAGGGGCTGGTCAAATGTCGCGAATCTACTCTGCGAAAATAGCAGGTATTAAGGCTGCCGAAGAGGGCCTTAAAGTCGAAGGCTCCGTTATGGCATCAGATGCATTCTTCCCTTTCCGTGACGGCATAGAAGCTGCCGCCAAAGCTGGCATTAAGGCAATCATTCATCCAGGTGGCTCAATACGTGATGATGATATAGTCGCCGCGGCCAATGAACACAATATTGCTATGGTGTTTACTGGAATGCGCCACTTTAAACACTAAAAATTAAGGTGAAATTATTATGATAAAGACTGCAGGAGAATTAATAGCTGAAGCCCAAACTCAGATTGATTGTGTTGATGTAGTGTCAGCCAAAACGCTCTACGATAATGCAGAAAATCCCGTAATTATTGATGTGCGTGAGGCAAAAAACGCTGAAAAATCTAAACTTAAAGATTCAATCAATATTTCTCGTGGGTTAATTGAAATGAAAATTGCCAAATATTGTCCCGTTTCTGAAACCTTAATTTTGACCCACTGTGGTGGTGGTGGTCGTGCATCATTAGCCGCATTAACCTTGCAAAAGATGGGTTATACCAATGTCCATGCTATAACAGCGACGTTTGAAGATATAAAAGATACTTTTGGCTGAATGAGTCTAAGTTCAATTTAATATACCCACTATTAAAATTATTCGAAACGATTTTTAGCTTCAGTAAACGAATCTTTTGCAGAATGTAAAAATACAGCAGCTGATATACCTGATGACCCAAATATCATACACATCACCATGATTTGATATCTAACTGCAATCACAGGCGATACACCAGATAATATTTGTCCAGTCATCACTCCTGGAAGAGACACCAGGCCAACAGCTAGCAACATATTTGTTATCGGTATCAATGATGTTCGAAGTGCAATCACTTTTGCTTTTTCATATGACTGACCCTGTTTAAGTTCTGACTCTAAACGTTCAGCTGCCAGACTTATCCCGTTCATAGAGCTTGCAAAAATCATTCCTCCCAGTGGAATCATGTAGCTAGGTGAATACCAAGGTTTTAATGACAAGACACCTTGAGTCATCAAGAGAAGAACTGTGGCTCCACCTAAAACTATGGAGTAAACAGCGTTCAATAATAGTGTTTTTCGAGGAAAGGAGGTTGTCCTTAATGATATCCAACTGGCTGCTAGGAGCATGATAATGAGTATTGTAATTACAATGTAATTACTATTGGTTTCAAAAATGTAAGTCAGCACATATCCAATCCATAACAACTGTACTAACATTCTAAAAATCGCGTAGATGGTTGTTTTATAACCCATATTCCAACGCCATATTATGACAATAACTACTAAAACTGGAATAAATGCTAAAGATAAATTAGCTAAAGAGATATTTTGTACAATATTGTTCATGAAACATTGACTCTCTGTATCTTAAATGAAGAATCATTGTTTTTTTCTAATATCGCAATGAAAGACAACTTAATCCACCATCTAATTTTTCAAACTCTGACACATCCGTTTCGATTACCGAATAACCTGCATTACTAATTCTTTGTTTGATCGTTGGGCAGCCTAAGGGAATTATGACTGATCCATTAACACAAATACAGTTAGCTGCATAGCGTTCTTTTTCAGGAATTTCTATTGAATTGTATTGTCTAAATGAAGAATCGTTTATAAATTCACCACTAACGACTAAATTATTTTTCTCTAAGTAGGACAAACTAGTTTTTAGATGCAGTACTTTTTTCAAGGAAATAGTTGATCCGCTCATACCATATTTTTTTAGAATCTGGATAATTTGTTTAGCACCTTCAAGGTTGGTCCGCTCTGATAGTCCGATATAGTAGTGATCGCCAACCATCATAATATTTCCACCATCTATTGGTCCAGGCGCCTCTTTCGCGTCGATGTTGCTGAATCTTTGTTTTAGTACAAACTCTATCTCATGCACTTCACCTCTTCGAGAAGGAGCTCCAGGACGCGTGATAATTGCACATTTTGGAGTTATAAGTGCAACATCTTCTACAAAAGTAGAGTCAGGATATTCTTCACAGGGTTCCAACACAAGAACATCTAAACCACATTTTGTTAAAGTATCAATATAAGATTTATGCTGGATGATAGCCTGTTCATAATTTGGCAATCCAAGAGTTATTGAATTACTTAAACCCTCAACAATACTCCTTCCTGGAGTTCTTACGATGGCATTGGTAAACATAGATTACTCATCAGTTAACCTTCACCACTCTATCCAGTTGGTGTTTCGACATATAGCTTCAAGTCCTTTTGTGAGGGTCTTTTCATCTTTTGCATAGTTTATTCTTATACATTGGTGTTGGTGGCTCCATTCCTCATCCAAGCCAATAAAAAAATCATGCCCAGGTATGATGTAGACGCCTTCAGCTTTGAGGTCTTTGTAGAGTTGTTCGGATGTTATTGATAAATTTGGAAACCAAAGCCACATAAAAAATGCGCCTTCAAGTTTATGAAGATACACATCTGCATCAGCAAGAATAGTATTAAAAAGACTGACTGCCGTTGTCGCCTTTTCTTCGTAGTAAGGCTTTATAACCTCTTGACAAAGTCGCAACAATTCCTGATCCTTGATCATTCTTGTGAGCAAGCTAGGTCCAACACTACTTGGCGCTAAAGTCATAATTCCACTTATTCTACTTAAAGCTTCAATGGTCCCATGATTAGCAATAACAATTCCAGTTCTAAGACCCGGAAGGCCAAGCTTTGATAGCGACATGCACAAAATAATGTTGGCATTCCACTTCAGTGATGCTTGAGTATAAATAGCTCCTGGAAAGGGTTGTCCATAGGCATTATCAATAATCAATGGCACCCCATACTGTTGAGCAATTGAATCTAATTGATTGAGCTCATCATCGGTAATAACGTTGCCAGTAGGATTTGTTGGTCGCGAGATACAAATTGCACCTATATTGCTAGATTGCACTACAGAAATCAATTCTTCAAAATTGATTTGATATTTAAATTGCTTATCATCCAACATCTGGATTTTGGGCTTTATCGAGACAAACATGTCATCTGTAATTCCTTGATCTGCATAACCAATATATTCAGGAACTATTGGCAACAGAATTTTTTTATGGGAGCCGTTTGACATTTCTCCTGCAAACAAATTAAAGAGACTGAAAAAACTACTTTGAGATCCATTTGTGATGGCTATATTTTTCTCATCCAACGCCCAATCATAGTGATCGTTGAGCATCACCACTAATGCTCTAATAAACTCCTCACTCCCTTGTGGTCCATCATAAAATCCAATCATTTGATCAACGCCTTTGCCGGCAATAAGTTTTTGTAGTTCATCTACAAATTTATCATGCGCGGCTGGAATGATTGCTGGGTTACCTCCTCCTAGCATTACAGTATTTGGATCATTGCTGTGATTAGCTTTTCCAAGGTCAGCCATCAACTGTGTAATGCCACTTTCTCGTGAAAATCTTTTGCCAAACTTTGAGTAGTCTGTTTTAGTCATTTTGCTGATATAGAAAAAATTTATTGGAGGATGTTTTGAACGAGTTGAACCCAGTAACTAGCTCCAATGGGAAGTATTTCGTCATTAAAGTCGTATTGCGTGTTATGCAACATGCAGCCGCCTTTAGGGCTATCCTCAGTAACCAATCCGTTGCCAATCCAGATATAGGCTCCCTCTGATGCATTCAACAAAAAGGCAAAATCTTCAGAGCCCATAGTTGGCTGTTCGTTTCTCAGTACGTTATTTTCGCCAACCACCATAGCCGCGGCATTAGCACGAAGCTCAGCATGCTTTGGTATGTTGATTGTTGCAGGGTAGTTTGGAACCGATTCAAATGTTGCACTCGCTCCCATGGATTGACTAATACCTTCAACGATGTTCTTTATTTTTTCCTTAACTTCATCACCCACTTCTTTGCTGAAGTATCTTAATGAGCCAGTTAATTGCATATCGTCAGGGACGACGTTAGAAACAGTGCCGGCATTGACCATCGTTATACTCACAACTGCAGAATTAAGTGGTGCCACATTTCGAGCAACGACGCTTTGAAGGGCACTAATAATTTGTGCACCAACAACAACTGGATCAATACACTTGTCAGGCATTGCGGCATGACCACCTTTTCCTTTAATATTTATATTAAGTGTTTCGTTGGCAGCCATCACTGCTGTATCATGCACAGCGAATTGTCCTTCGGCTATACCTGGAAAATTATGCATACCGTATACCGCTTGACATGGAAACTTATCAAATATCCCCTCTTCAACCATCACACGACCTCCGCCGCCGCCTTCTTCCGCAGGTTGGAAAATAAAATGTACTGTACCTGAAAAATCATTATTTTCTTTAAGATAAATTGCAGCCCCAAGAAGCATCGTTGAATGGCCATCATGACCACAAGCATGCATCTTGCCATCATGAACCGATTTATAACTAAAATCATTAAGTTCTTGAATTGGAAGCGCATCCATATCAGCACGAAGACCAATGACATTGCCATCTCGCTGGCCATGAACTGTTGCAATAATACCGGTGACTGCCAATCCACGATGAATCTCAATATCATGAGATTGCAATACGGATGCAATATAATCACTAGTCATCTTTTCTTTAAAACTGAGCTCAGGGTGCTGATGTAGATGGTGTCGCCAAGTCACCATTTGTTCATGTAAGTCAGACTTGTTTGCAATTGTTGACATAAGATTCTTCTTTAAAAAGTTCGAATATTAAACCATATTTGGATACAAAATACTCACCAAAATTCTAAGATTAAGATTTTGAAGAGTTGGCTGACTAAAAGAAAGCTATCATCCCATGTCATAACAATTATGTCATGGAATTTTATTATGTTACGATCTTAAACATTCATTTTTTGAATCAAAGGGTGACTCTTCTATGACTATAGCTTGGTACTTTTTACCCAATATTTCAATCTCAAGTTCAGTGCCAATCTTTGCCAAGTCAACTCTTACCAATCCAAGTGCTAGTGATTTCTCACAACGCCACCCGTAACCACCAGAAGTTCCTCTTCCGACAACTTCGCCGTCTTCATAGATGGCTTCAGAGCCGCGTGCATCAGCGTCAACAACACCCAAAACTTCCATAGTAACAAAGCCATTATCTGAACCACGCTTTTGCCATGCTTCCAATGCAGCTTTACCAATAAAATCATCTTCTTTATCGAACCGAACAAAACGGTCGAGACCAGACTCAAAAGCAGAGTATTCAATCGACATCTCTCTTGGTATTAAACGGTAAGATTTTTCTAAACGCATGCTGTCCATTGCACGGATACCAAATGGCTTGATATCAAACTCAGCACCAGCTTCCATTACTTTATCAAAGATGTAGTTTTGCATCTCAATTGGATGATGTAATTCCCAACCTAATTCACCAACAAAGTTAACTCGAAGGGCTTCAGCAGTAGCATACCCTACATTAATTTTTTTCACAGTTAACCATTTAAAACTATCGTTAGACAAATCAGTATCCGTCAACTTTTGAAGTACATCACGTGACCTAGGTCCAGCCAACACCAATACACCAGTTTGTGTTGTTACACGCTGAATACTGACACTTCCATCAGTTGGTAAAAGCTTAAACAAGTAATCATGGTCATGGGCCTCAAACGCACCCGCAGATACCAAGTAATAGCTTTGTGGCCCAGTTTTATAGGCTGTGAATTCTGCGCGCACTCCGCCATTCAATGACAACATGTGTATTAAACTAATACGATCAATATTCATTGGCATTTTATTGGCAAATATTGACTCTAGCCATGCTTCTGCACCAGGGCCTTTAATCACACATTTTGCAAATGCAGACATATCTAAAAGTCCAACTTTTTTATTAACATGTTTACATTCATTGCCAATGTGTTCAAAATAGTTTGAGCGTCGGAAAGAGTTTTTTTCGACAATTCGACCATCCTCTAGAGGACTAGAGTGATTTTTGTTAAGTAGTACTTGAGATGGGTCAGACTGGTTTATGTCTTCTACGCTTAGAGCATAATCATCACTTGGCATAAACCAGTTTGGTCTCTCCCAGCCATATACGGAACCAAAAACTGCACCCAAAGACTTCATGCGATCATAGCAAGGAGCTGTTTTTAATGGTCTCGCAGCTCCTCGTTCTTCATCTGGGTAGTGCGGAGTAAAAACATTTGAATATGCTTCTTCATTTTTCTCTCTTAAGTATCCACGAGTGGCATATGGCCCAAAACGACGAGGGTCCACCCCCATCATGTCAACCGTTGGTTCTCCATCGACCATCCATTCTGCTAACTGCCAGCCCGCTCCACCTGCAGCAGTAATACCAAAACTATGTCCTTCATTAATCCAAAAATTTTTTAATCCCCATGCTGGTCCAACTATGTGATTTCCATCTGGTGTATAACAAATCGCACCATTATAAACTTTTTTGACTCCAACTTGTCCAAAAGCTGGTACACGATGAAGTGCGCCCTCGATATGAGGTGCAAGTCTTTCTAAATCTTCTTGAAATAATTCATACTCTGAGTCTTTTGAAGGTCCATCTACATAACAACATGGAGCACCTATTTT
>ERZ724564.52-NODE-52-length-10221-cov-0.914306_pt1 | contig 10221 bp, 10 predicted proteins | sample MGYA00375858_ERZ724564 | MGnify/ENA primary metagenome ERZ724564 (study PRJEB28725, sample SAMN03264856) | marine sediment metagenome | biome: marine pelagic biome; feature: marine oligotrophic desert; material: ocean water | place: Pacific Ocean:North Pacific... | reverse complement strand
TCATCATGTTTTTCGTCGGGAAATTGGTAGTTGAAACCACATAATGTGTAGTTTGTTGACTGTTTTGAGTCGTTCATTAAGTGTAGATAGCCACGGTTATATTAAACAACTAGTGGAAAATAGGGGTTAGAATCAAACAACAGAGTTTTGTTATCAAGTGGCAATGTACGACGATAATCCGTTAATGGATGAATGACAACTGTAGTATCTTGTCTGGCTTCAACCACTTCATCTAAATAACAAATACCACCGTAACGAGCAGCCATTGCTAGCGGACCATCTTTCCAAATTGTTCCCTCTTTATCAAGCAAGAAGCGACCAACTAAGTCACTGGCTGACATATCTTCATTACAGGCAACCGTAATTAACGGCTTACCTAATGTATATGCAATATATTTAACAAATCGAAACTTACCACAGCCAGCTGGGCCTTTTAACATCACTGGTATACGATTCGTATAAGCTGCTATATACCTCTCAATTTAATCAGCTTGAGACTGATTAAAAGGTTCTACTGAGATTTTATATTGAACTAATTTACCATTAAATTTCCACTTTGAAAAAAACCACTACACTCAAACAACGGTTTATACAATCCAGCTAAGGTGATTTTACTTGATTATTTAAAACCTTTACCCCTGTAAATAACCATTGATGCACCTTGTGATTGTGCATAGTTGTCATAACCAATTAAACGAACATGGTTATCTGGGTTTGCATCGTGACAAGCTTTGCATTCTGCAAGAATTGTATCAACATCTGTCTCACCAAACATCGGCAGTTTCCACATATACCAGTAATTTTGCATTGCATTTTCTACCTCAGTATGCTCTATTCCGGGATTATATCCTTGATTTACAATGTACTGCACTTGCTCGCGAATTTGCTTATCGGTCATTGCAGGCAGGTACGAAAATGTTTCAAATTTTCTACTCGCGTTATCTGTTAAACGAGAGGGATAATCTTGAATTGCACTCATAATATTTTCCTTATATTAGTTTCTCAGGAAAGTAATTCTTTCCTGATTAATTTAAATTATTTATGTTGAATGTCTAGCTTATCAACTGTATCAAATTCGAACTTGATTTCTTTCCAAGTTTCCATTGCTACTTTAAGTTCAGGTGAATGTTTCGCTGCGCTTGTAAGAATATCCTTTGACTCTTTCTCTAATTCACGACCTGCATTACGCGCCTCAACACATGCCTCAACCGCAACACGATTTGCAGCCGCACCTGCAGCGTTACCCCAAGGGTGACCAAGGGTACCACCACCAAACTGTAATACTGAGTCATCACCAAAAATGTTAACTAGTGCTGGCATATGCCATACATGGATTCCTCCAGAGGCAACGGGTAGCATACCCGGCATTGAACCAAAGTCTTGGTCAAAGAAGATACCTCTCGAGCGGTCCTCTTTAATAAACCTGTCACGCATACAGTCAATCCAACCTAGTGTTGAATCTCTATCGCCTTCAAGTTTTCCTACAACAGTACCTGAATGCATGTGATCACCTCCAGAAAGACGCAAACATTTAGCTAATACACGGAAATGAATACCGTGGTGTGGGTTTCTGTCAACAACTGCGTGCATTGCACGGTGGATATGAAGTAGTAAACCATTGTCACGACACCAGTTCGCAAGACCTGTATTAGCTGTAAAACCTGCGGTAAAGAAGTCATGCATAATAATTGGCGTGCCAAGCTCTTTTGCATATTCGGCACGCTTATACATTTCCTCAGGGGTTGCTGCAGTAACATTCATGTAGTGACCTTTGCGCTCTCCAGTCTCTTTTTCAGCTCTTTCAATGGCATCTTGAACAAAAGTGAAACGATCTCTCCAACGCATAAACGGTTGTGAATTGACGTTTTCGTCATCCTTTGTAAAATCAAGACCGCCTCGAAGACCTTCATAACAGGCACGGCCATAGTTTTTAGCAGAAAGACCCAACTTAGGTTTAATTGTACAACCCAACAATGGGCGACCATATTTGTTCATTTTGTCTCTTTCAACCTGGATACCATTTGGCGGTCCACCGCAAGTCATTACGTATGCAATCGGGAAACGAATATCTTCAAGTCTAAGAGCCCTTAGTGCTTTAAAACCAAAAACGTTACCAACAAGAGAGGTAAGAACATTAACGATCGAGCCTTCTTCAAACAAATCAATCGGGTATGCAATGAATGCGTATATTTAGTCATCAGATCCTGGAACATCCTCAATACGATAGGCGCGACCCTTATAGTAATCAAGATCTGTTAATAAATCTGTCCAGACTGTCGTCCAGGTGCCTGTTGAAGACTCAGCCGCTACAGCTGCAGCAACCTCTTCTCTTGGTACACCAGGCTGTGGTGTTATTTTAAAGCATGCTAGAATATCCGTATCTTTCGGTTGATATTCTGGCATCCAATAGGTGTCGCGATATTCTTTTACACCAGCATCGTAACCTTTCTTAGCCATAATCGTGCCCTCCCATGAGCGTTGATTAAAAAAACTTAATTATAGAAGTTATAATAAATAATGTAAAATAATATTTATTTATAAAATAATAATATTATATTATGATTAATTACACCTTAAAACAGCTCTATAGTTTTGAAGCAGTTGTTAGACTGGGAGGCTTCACCAGCGCAAGCAAAGAACTTCATATTACACAACCTGCAGTATACATGCAGGTACAACAATTACAGCAGAATATTGGAGCCAAAATATTTAATATTAATGGAAAAACAATTACTCCTACCTTTATTGGTAAGAAGATTTATGAGACTGCCGTAGGAGCTATTAATGTTGTTGAGAATTCAAAACTGGAAATCGAACAAAACTTAAATCCAGATTCTGGTCACCTTCAAATCGCAGTTGCTACAACAGCAAACTCATTTGTAAGTCGACTGCTATCAAGATTTAAAAATGAATATCCTAAAATGACTTTCTACATAGATGTTACCAACCGCCAAGCATTATTGGATAACCTAAAGAATAATAATGCAGATCTGGTGATTATGGGAGAACCACCCAAAAACATTCCGTTGATTTCCAGCGCTTTTATGAAGAACCCATTGATCGCTATAGCACATCCAGATAATGAATTACTGACTAAGAAAAAAATTTCTATCAAAGACTTAAATAAGGAAACTTTACTGACCCGAGAAATTGGCTCAGGTACACGCATTACAGTTGAACGTTTTACGGGATTGGATTTCAACTCTGATATCCAAATTAACTCTAATGAAGCAATCGTAGAAGCGGTTCAAGCAGGTTTAGGAATCGGCTTTGTTTCTAAGCATTCTGTTAATCTGCAACTAAAAAACAACATCATTAAGCAACTAGATGTTGCACCTTTTCCTATTATCAGGCAATGGCATATCGTACATCACGCTGAAGCTCAATTATCTCCAATCGCTAGACGTTTTAAGCAGTTCGTTATTGAAAACACCTAGTTTTAAAAAAACTTACTATAATCAGGTGCGCTATTCTGCGTTAATTTTAACGTAATCATAAGAAAGGTCAGTTGTCCAAACACTTTCAGAAGATGATGATTTACCCATCTCTATCCGAATCACAATCTCAGATTTTGACATCTCGACACTGCCCGCTTCCTCGGTGTATTGTTTATCTGGTTCACCGGCAGTGATACTTGGCAAATTATTTAAATAAATATTAATATTTTCAATAGCTAGTCCATTTACTTTTGATCGACCTACTGCAGCCAATATTCGACCCCAATTTGCATCACTTGCAAAAAGCGCAGTCTTAACTAAGGGGGAATGGGCAACTGTATAAGCAACTTCTAAACAGTCTTCATCTGTATCCAAGCCGCTAGCGCGAATTTCAACAAACTTGGTAGCGCCCTCTCCATCCTTAACAATCATGTTTGATAAAACTTTCGTCAACTCATTAAGCGCCAATTGAAAATCCTTTAAACAATCTCTCAGCTGAACACCGGACTGGTTGGTGGCACTTAATGTACAGGCGTCATTTGTTGAAGTGTCACCATCAATTGTAATTCGATTAAATGATTTGTTGACTGACAATGCTAGACAGTCTTGCAATTCCTGTTGAGAGGCTCCTATATCAGTAAAAATAAAGCTCAACATCGTTGCCATATCAGGCCTGATCATTCCAGAACCTTTAGCTATACCTGTGAGTGTTACTTTTTTTCCATCCACTTCAAATGATATTGAGTGGCCTTTTTCAACCAAATCTGTTGTCAAGATTCCTTTAGCAACTTCATTAATCGAGCTATCAGATAATTGACTTACAGCCCTGGGAATACCTGACTCAAAATTAGATAAATCTAGTTGTTGACCTATGACGCCTGTTGAAAAAGGAATAATATGTTCAGTTTTAATATTAAGCTCATTTGCTAATATTTCGCAAGCTTTAATAGTGTTTTCCAAACCCTTTTCACCAGTACCAGCGTTTGCATTGCCGCTATTAATTAACAAAGCCCTAGGGTTGTTTTGTAAATGATTTTTTGAAACCAGCACTGGCGCTGCACAAAAAATATTTTGAGTAAAAACAGCTGCAGTTTCGCTACCCTCGATCAATGAAATAACGGACAAATCCAAGTCATCATTGTTTTTGATACCAGCATTAACCGCCGCACAACATACACCTTTAATATTTAACAATGGGTCGTTCATTAATAGTAATATACCTCAAATTATCTATAAGGGATTTTACTGGCAAGGGAGCGTCGTATTAATAATATTTTGTTTACTTGGTAGCAATTTTCTTATTGTAAAAAGCCCAATAGCCGAACATCGAGAAAGTGAACAAATATTGCACAATAAACTGAATCCATTCAGGCTTAGAATACCAACCAAATAGTACATGAAATGGAATACCTAAAGAACCATTTTTATGACTCAATACTGTATTTGAAACATTAAAAGCCTTATTAAAAATATAATGATCTGACATAATCATGCCATAGCCTTTCATAGCTGAAAAGCCCTCATGTATAGAATAGCCCAACAAATACCCAGCTTGCAAAATAAGATAGGCTAAAGTAATCTTAAATAAGAGCGATAAATTTATCTTAACTAAAGAATAGAATATCAATATAGACAGAACTAGAGCCGATAGAATTCCCATACTAACTACTTCAAATGGATATTTGCCTGCAAATGAAAAGATAGCAATCTCAGTGCCTTCACGCGCAATAATGATAAGTGAAATCCAAAACAAAGCGTTTGCAGAAACACTTTGACCCACTTGATCTTTAATGTATTGTGTCATGTGGGTTCCATGACGAATCATCCAAACAATAAAAAATGATACAAGCAATAAAGCAACTAAACTAGCGACACTTTCCCATAGTTTTGTTAAACTTGAGACGCCACCCAGGTATTCAGCAAATAGACTTAACAACAAACCTAGAATGACAGAAATAATTAAACCTGCAATAGTTCCTTGTACAACTTTATTTTTTAAATGCCCTTGATTAATTGAAGTTATATATTTCAAAGTAATAGCAATTAAAAGAAAAGCTTCTAATCCTTCTCTAAATCCCATGATAAAACCTGGCATTGTCATTATTTTTTTCCTTAAGTGTTTATAAAATTATTATCACTACTATTGCATTGTGTTATTAAATTTTAAATGCAAATAAGAATGATTCGCATTATTATATACAAAAAAATATATTTGTAAACAAATAAAAAAAATAAATTATTTTGGTGGGTTTACAGCTTTTTTTCAGAAATCCTTTTATACTTGGGGTTATAGAAGTTAATTAGATTCCAGCTAAAAGAATACTTATTATTGAATTATAGGCAACTCTTCAGATGCTCTATTAGTAAGCCATTCTGGGCCATTTTCGGTAATCACAATGTTTTCTTCATGGACCATTTCCTTTCCAGGTAGATATTCCATACCTGGTTCTAGAGTTAAGATAACTCCTGGCTCAAGAATTGTATTGTCTGTTGCTGTATTAGACGGCCATTCAGTAAGCTGAAGTCCTAGACCATGGCCAAGCCTGCCAACTGAGTTTCCCAAAGCGCCACCCTTTTGCATGACATTATTCATTGCATGATATACATCGCTTGTCGTATGACCGACTTGAGCTGCATTGAAGCCAGCATCAGTCGCATCAAATAAAACCTTATATGCCTTTTTAGCTTCATCACAAATAAAGCCGAATGCATAATTCCGATCAAAGTCACAGAAATAGCTATCAAAGACAGATCCTGTATCAACAATAAATAGATCGCCCTCTTCTATGATTTTATCCCCTGGTCCCATAATAATAGAGCCATAACCGTCCTTACCAGACCCAGCAACCATATAAGGCGTGTCATCTACTCCTAAAGAAAGTAAATGTTGCTTAAACCTCTTACAATTTTCTTGCTCACTTTCTCCAGCTTTTAATAGATGAGTCAAATCTTTAAATCCCTGTGAGGTCAGTTGACAAATGTGCTTTATCTTGTCAATTTCTGCTGTTGACTTAATTAAGCGAACTTTTCGTAATATTTTGTTGGCATCTTTAATTTCTATTCCGTCTAGCGATTTAACTAAGTTCTCATAATCATCTAGCGGCATTCTCAAAACACTCTCTTGACTTTTGGGAACACCGAGACATTTATATTTTTTTGTTAAAGACTTAATAGTCAAGAGAAGCAGAGAAATACCGTCATCCTCTGGGTTTGGAGATGTCCAAGTTTGAATATCATCAAGCCAAGTTCCTCTCATTCCTGACTCACCAATTGTAGGGATAATAGCTTTAGGTTTGTTGCTACTCGGAATTAATACATACCAAGGACGTGTTGGACTTTGAAAAAATTGCGTCTTAAAACCTGTATAGTATTCGATGTCAACTTGTGTTGTCAATAGAATGGCATCCATCCTTGATTCATGCATAAGCTTTTGAATGTTATCAAGTCGATTCTCATATTCAGAAACCTCGAAACCTCTTTTTGGGGGAATGATCATCTTTGCTCCTTAATGCTTATGAACCTTTCAGAACGTCTGTCGCTGACATACCTACCATCTTTTCATACATTTTCTCATCTGTGTCACCCTCTGTACCAAAAACTAGCATGCGTGAATTCTCATCTAATTTTAGAGCCTCTTTAAGAGAACTGTCATGACTGGCAATCAGAAAGCCTGGTAATCCAGCAACAGCAGACTCTCAGGCAACAATTGGAGTCTGATGATCGGCAAGTAGCTGCATCGTTTTAGAAATTGAGTCATCTTTTATAGTCATAAAGTGTGGAACATAACTCTCAAGAATAGACCATGCTAATAGCGAAACTTCTCCACATGCAAGACCTGCCATAACTGTATCTAAATCTCCATGGACTACTGTGGGTTCTCCATTAACTGCACTTTGAAATAGACAGTCTGCATTTGCTGGCTCTACAACAACAAAGATGGGTGGACAATCAAGACTTTCAACTAAGAATGATACTGTAGCTGCTGGAAACCCTCCAACACCGCCCTGTAAAAAAACATGAGTTGGCGTTTCTTTCATTTGTTTCATTGTCTCATCTACCATTACTGTGTATCCCTGCATAACGTCTTTTGGAATATCGGTATAGCCTTCATAAGATGTATCAGATACAACATAGTAACTATTCTCTTCAGCAATCTCAGCTGCTATTCGAACTGAATCATCATAATTGCCTTCAATTCTATTAACTTCTGCTCCATATTTAGCAATTGCTTTTTCTCTACCTATACTTACATTACGATGGATATAAATCTCACAGTTGCAACCAAATTTTTGAGCACCCCAAGCAACAGATCTACCATGGTTGCCATCAGTAGCACAGCAAACAGTGATTTTTGAGGTTAGCTCTATATGCGTTCCTGCAATTAAATCAGAGGAATTTGCTTCAATACCTATCTCTTTTACTTTTTTAATTAAAAGATTTGCTACCGCATAAGCGCAACAAAGAGCTTTAAAACTTTTAAGAGAAAAACGAAGATTTTCATCCTTGTAAGCTATTGATGAAACGCCAGAATATTTAGCTAAATCGGATAAATAGTATAAAGGAGTTGACTCGTATTTATCCCAAGAGCTTATCTCTTTATTAGCTAACTTAAATGATTTAAGACTTAATATATTCTGGTGCTTATATTTAGAGCAAACTTGAATTCTTTTGTTCTCAAAATGTGCAGAAGAATTGACAAATTGTTTATATTCATTAATCATAATTTGAAATATTTAAAAGATTCAATTTTAGAGTAGTAGTTTATACCTCAGAATTGTTGACTTGTGTTAACTGTCGCCTCTCAATTGTAATTGATGCAATTGCCACTAAAACTATTCCTATAGCTTGGATAACTGTAATTGAGTCCGAATATACAAGAAAGCCAATAATAAGGACCATAAGAGGCTCTGAATAAGCAATATTAGCTGTCCTCGTTGGACCATATTTTTTAACAGCAGCATAAAAAAAGAACAACCCAGTAGCAAATAGAGTCCCCGAAATTAGAGATAAAATTATGCCTTCATTTGAAGGCCAATAAACACCCACTTCATTCACAAACAAAAACAAAAACATAGCCATTGGAATCAGTGTTGAGTATTTGACAATTTCCCAGTTTCTAAGACTACTAAATCTTGGTGTAAGAAACAGTATAAAAGAATAAGATATTGCTGACAATAAAGCGAGCACTATTCCAATAACAAGTGAGTAAACTCCTTCGCTGCTTTGTGAGATTGCTGCAATACCTATAGTTGCCATTATAAACATCAAAATAGTCGTGAAATCTAGCGCTCTTCGTTTTGAAAAAGACACTATCAAATAGGTAATTAAAGGGTATGTAAATAGAACAACACTTGCAAGACCCACTGGCATATATTTGACTGCTTCAACAAACAGCCATGACTGTATACCTAATAAAAATGAAAGTAATAACAACCAAAAACCAAGCTTTTTATTTCTAAGTTGAGTAAATGAAAAAAGACTTTTAGTAACGATTAATGAAGTGCAAAACGTTGTAGCAAAACGCAAAAATAAAAATAAAAAAGCACTCACCTCAAAAGAATATATTAAAGGCACCATGCTGACATTTAAAGCAAAGAAAAACGAAGACAAAAGTGCAAACTTAACAGCAAACATCCTAACCCCAATTGAGATGAGCTCTTAACACTTTATCTATCAAACTAAAGTAATGTCAAGAATATTCAAATTTTATAAGATAAATGAAAAGATGGTTTAGTTCATTTCAACCCTGAATGTCTATTTTTTTTTACCTAAATTTAGACCTTTAGCGTAACATTGCATCAGCATTTTATATGATTAGGAGAAGGGATGGAATTTGATGCAAATTTGGTGCCACACGCACTTGGAACTTTGGGACTTTTGATAGTAGTTGTTATATATCAATGGATAAAGAAGCAACCTGGTGGTAGTGGTGCAGTTCAAAAAATTGGTGAACAAATCCATATTGGCTCTATTGTTTTCATGAAGCGTGAATACAAGATGCTGAGCATGTTTGCATTAGTTTTATTGGTTCTACTTTACATTTTTCTTGGTCCTGCAAGTGCGCTATGCTTTTTAGTAGGCGCTGTTGCCTCTGCTACAGCAGGCTATATTGGAATGAATACAGCAACTATTGCAAATGTTAGGACAACACAAGCAGCTCATGATAAAGGAAGTTCTGCAGCGCTAACTGTTGCCTTCTTTGGTGGCTCAGTTATGGGACTTTCAGTTGCTGCAATTGGTCTGCTAGGTTTAGGAGGACTATACTACTTTTCTGGTGAAACGCATTCAGAAGCCCTGCATGGGTTTGCAATGGGTGCCTCAGTTGTCGCATTATTCTCCCGTGTCGGTGGTGGTATCTTTACTAAGAGTGCTGATGTTGGTGCAGATTTAGTTGGAAAACTGGAGGCTGGCATTCCTGAAGATGATCCTCGTAATCCTGGCGTTATTGCAGATAATGTCGGAGATAACGTAGGTGACATTGCTGGAATGGGCTCTGATATTTTTGAATCCTACTGTGGCTCTATGATTGCAACAATCGCTATCGCTTCAACTCTTTCTGCGGTAGCACTTGACAAACTAGGAAATCAATCCGAACTCCTGTTTTTACCCTTAGCACTTGCATCTTTAGGTTTGGTTTGCTCAGTTATTGGTATTGTATTTGTGAAGATGTCATCGAATAAGTCACCAGAGTCAGCCCTCAGAATGGGCACGATTGGTTCAGGACTTTTATTTATTATTACTTCTTACTTCCTTACCAATCAACTAGAGGTAACTAATTCTATAA
>ERZ724564.51-NODE-51-length-10400-cov-5.291930_pt1 | contig 10400 bp, 10 predicted proteins | sample MGYA00375858_ERZ724564 | MGnify/ENA primary metagenome ERZ724564 (study PRJEB28725, sample SAMN03264856) | marine sediment metagenome | biome: marine pelagic biome; feature: marine oligotrophic desert; material: ocean water | place: Pacific Ocean:North Pacific... | reverse complement strand
CACCGCGGGTGGGGGGGCGGCCGGCGAGATAGATGACAGTTCGTTTGTATCAGGACTTCAATGGCTTATCTCAAACGGAATCATGAAGATTTCGTAAAACTAATCAGATATGTTACCAATAGGGGATGAAAATCCTCATCCACCAGGATTCAAACCAAAACTAACATACGCTTTAATTGCGATCAACGTGATTGTTTTCTTTCTTGAAGTAGCAGTAACTGGACAATTTTTTGAATTTAGTAATCATCAGGCAATGAATATGTTCTTGAATTGGGGCGCGGTACCCGGTTGCATTACTGGAGAAATAAGCGGAATTAATACAGGAGTTGACATAATTAGTTGCCCCGCAATTCCAGAGCTTACATTATTGTCCTCAGTTTTCATGCATGGAGGTTTGATGCATCTTGGTGGAAACATGTTGTTTCTTTGGATCTTTGGTGACAACATTGAGGCAAAGTTTGGACGCATAAAATATCTAGGCATCTATCTGTTATGGGGAATAGGTGCAGGGTTAATTCACGTCATGGGCGATACATCAACTGGTATTCCAGCAGTTGGTGCATCAGGCGCAATATCTGGTGTGTTAGGAGCTTATCTTGTAATGTTTCCACATGCAAAAGTTAAGACATTTTTGATGTTGGGATTTTTCTGGAGAATGCTTCACATCAAGGCTATGTATTTTCTTCCATTTTGGTTGATTTTTCAAAACTTATTACCATTTTTCATAGGGGGATTTGGTGTTGCAGGAGGTGGAGTTGCTTATCTTGCTCACATTGGTGGCTTCGTACTAGGACTTGCTGTTGGATACATATACAGAAAATCTCATGGTTCGCAGTTTACCTATGGAACACGTTATGGCTACAGAGGAGATTACAGATAACAACCACTAAATTATACATTACAAAAAAATCCTCATGCCTCTGATCACAGTATCAATGTATCCTGGCAGAACTCAACAACAAAAAGATGATTTTGCCAAGGTAGTAACAAAATCTGCTGCTGAGATTTTAAAGACCAAAGAAGAACACGTAATTGTAGTCTTTAAAGAGAATCCAAAAGAGAATTGGTTTAAAGCAGGAAGCCAACTCTAACTATCTTTTTATTTTGATCAATGTTATGACGCCTATGTCTAAAATTGCAATAGTACAATTCAAAGCTTCAACCGATAAAACAAAAAACCTTCCAAAGATTTTACGATACATCAAACAGGCTGCAAGGAATCATGCAGATCTTTGTGCATTTCCCGAATACATGATGTTTTTTACACCTGCATCACAATCTGCTAAACAAGTTGCACAACAAGCTGAGACAATAAATGGCAAATTTGTATCAGCCATATCAGAATGTGCAAAGCAAAATTCTATCATTGTAGTTGGAACCATGCTAGAGAAAAGTAAGAAGAAAGATAGAGTGTATGATACCTCATTCATAGTAAACAAAAGCGGAAAAATTATTGGAAAATATAGGAAGACCCATCTTTACGACGCACTTGGTTTCAAGGAATCATCTAAAATGGTGGCTGGAAAAACTATCCCTTTGCCAACAAAAACCTCAGTTGGTAAATTAGGAATGATTATCTGTTATGATCTTAGATTCCCAGAGTTATCCAGGGCACTTGCATCATCTGGTAGCGAAATACTAATTGTACCTTCTGCATGGGTTAACGGTCCCATGAAGGAAGAACATTGGCTCACACTAAACAAATCACGCGCGATTGAAAATGGATGTTATGTAATTGCACCTGACCATCTCGGCCATATTTACTCAGGAAGAAGTTTGGCAGTTGATCCCTATGGTAGAATACTTCTTGATATGAAAAAGCGACAGGGAATAGGCTACGTAAACATCTCTATCTCAGTTGTTAAGGACACTCGAAAAAAACTACCGTTATTAAAAAATCGTAGGACTGATCTATATTCCAATTTTTAGACTTTAGTTTTCCTTGATTTACATCTAAAGTTTGAACATTGTTTTGCCCATTTTTGTTTTCTATTATATCTGAATACTACAATAGGCCATTTGCAAAGCTCGCATTTTGTTTTCGTTGCACGTAGTCTTGCTTTTTGTAAAAGTGGTGAAGATGCTTTACACCCATTATTATAGTTTGAACATCCGATAAACCTCTTTTTTGTTATCGGTGATCTTATGATCATTAGTTGTCCAATCTTACATTGTGGACATTCTGCTATACCATCTTTTGGTGAATTAGTACCTAAAATTATGTACTTTTTCTTTTTTGCAGAATAGGAAAGGTAACCATTTGAATCCAAATATTGTGCTATCTCATTTTTTAAAACTTGTATTTTTTTCTTTGTGGGTTTTATTACATTATGTGGTTTTGACTTTTTTTGTACAACTTTTGAAAGATGATTTTTTTTTTGCACTGTTAATATGTAAAATCTACCCTTATCAAAACTTATGAAGAATTTTTATAAGGAATTGGTCAGCGTTTTTTATGGAAAAAGTTTGTGTTTTAGGTGCTGGCAGTACAAAATATGGAAAATTAGAGGATAGTATTTCTGATATTACAGTTCAAGCATCAGTTGATGCAATTGAAAATGCTGGAATTGAACCTAAAGAGATTCAAGCAGGTTACATCTCCAATGTATTTGGTGTTGCAGACAAGCAGGTGCACTTGGGTCCTGTTGTTATGAGTAATCTAGGAATTTCTGAATGTCCTTCACTTTCTATTGAATCTGCATGTGGAAGTGGTTCTGTTTCTTTTAGAGAGGCATTTGCAAACGTAGCTGCAGGATTTTATGACGCTGTCTTAGTTACTGGCACTGAAAAAGTAACACACACTGGTACTGACTGGACAACAACTTACTTTTCTTACTGCTCTGATTTCTTTTATGAAGGTCAAGCAGGAGCATCATTTCCTGGTTTGTTTGCATCAATGGCACGTGCATACCTACATGAATTTGATGCAACTGAAGAAGATCTTGCAAGTGTTGCAGTAAAGAATCATGAAAATGGTTTTTTAAATCCTAAAGCACACTTTAGAAAAAAAATTACAATTGATGATGTGATGAATTCAGCAGTAGTTGCTAGCCCTTTAAAATTATATGATTGCTGCCCGTTCTCTGATGGGGCAAGTTCTGTCATTTTATGTAATGAAAAATTTGCTAAAGAGCATTCAAAGGATTATGTAAAAGTAATTGGTTCTGGACGTGGTGGTTCTCCTGCAGCGTTGCAAGGACGTGAACATCTTACCACAATACCAAGTACAAAGATAGCAGCTGAAGCTGCGTTCAAGATGGCAGGAATTACTTCAAAAAATGTTGACTTTGCTGAAGTTCATGATTGTTTTACAGTTGCAGAAGTTGTTGACACAGAAGATCTAGGCTTCTTTGAGAAAGGTACTGGTGCAACTGCTGCAAGAAATGGTGAAACTAAACTAAATGGTTCAATTTCTATTAATCCCTCTGGCGGTCTTAAATCCAAAGGACATCCAATTGGCGCAACTGGTGTTGGTCAAATAGTCGAAGTATTTGAGCAACTAACAGGACAGTCTGGCGAGAGAACCGTTAATGACGCAAAAATTGGATTAACGCAAAACTTTGGTGCTACTGGCGCCAGTTGTGCAGTTCATATCTTTCAAAGTGTGTAAATTGTCTGCAAAACCTGAATTTATTGAAGCAGCAAAGGCTGGTAATGTACTTGCTAGAAAGTGCACAAAATGTGATGAGCTACATCTTGCAACAGTATATTTTTGCTCAAAATGTGGCAGTAAAGAATTTGAAGATTCTATTCTAAAAGGCACTGGAAAGGTTGTCACATATACAATAATGACTGTTCCTCCGGCAGGATTTGAGGACTTGGCTCCATATGCTTGGGTTGTAATGGAATTAGGTGATTATGATTTAAGAATTTCAGGATTTTTAGCAAATATACAAAAACCTGAAGATCTTCCGATTGGCGCTGCAGTAAAGGTGATTGATTTTGATGATCGTGGTATAGTTTTGGAGAAGCTGTAAATCATTTTTAGCATATTATGAAAAAAAATTTTTTAAAATTTAATACGATTTGGCACCGAATATCTATCAATGTCTGCTGATATAAGCTGTGGAAAGTGTGGCGAAAAAATTTCCACAATGCAGACACTCAAATCTGTAAAAGATGTTATGAAACACTATAATAATAAATGCCCATCTTGTGGGCAAGTACTTTCGACAACTGAATTTTCGCTTGACTTGGAAAAAAAGTAAGTAAATTTTTTTATTTTTAACCATATGTTTTATTTTTTGAATAAAAAATTTAAAATTTGATCAGGTTACAAACCTTAATTACTTCTATTTTTTTATTAATTATATTGGGGAGTAGCAAAAAATTAGATCTAGAGGAAGAGATCGAACCTGAATCCGATACGATTCTTGATGGTATGGGTGATCTTGATGATGTAGATGATCTTGATGATCTTAGTTTAGATGAGGAACCATCTGGAAACCAAGTACTCCAATCTACTTCCAAACGGGTAAGAATGATCTTTTCTGTTATGGCAAGTCCAAATCGAATTGATATATTAAGAATCTTGAACTCAAAAGGACCACTTACTTATTCTGAACTAAAATCTCTTGCAGGATTCAAATCAAAGAAAGAAAGTGGCAAATTTGCATATCATTTAAGAAAATTGTTAAGGCAATCACTTGTAGCACTAAACAAGTCAGAACGAAGATACACAATTACAAATCTTGGCAAACTTGTCTTAAGCCTTGCAAGGCAGATTGAAGAAAGATCAATTATAGAAAGCGGCAAAATGTATGTAAGAACATCACATGACTCAATTGAGGAGTTTAATTCTCAGAAAATAATCCAGTCACTGGTTCGTGAGGGAAGCTTACCACTAGAACTGGCACAAAAAATAACTGAAGAGGTTGAAAACCGTATTTACAAATATCAGACTGCATATCTAACAGGTTCGCTCATTCGTGAATTGGTTAATTCAGTACTCTTAGAACACGGTCACGAAGAATACAGACACAAACTGGCCAGAGTTGGACTTCCTACATTTGAAGTTCAAGAGATGATAACAAATACAGAAAATGTAGATAACGGTATAGAGGGATTGTTATTCAAGACTGGCCAAATTGTATTTGCTGAACATCTTCTCACAAGCACTCTTCCAAAGGATATAGCAGATGCACATCTAGCAGGTGATCTTCATATTACTAATCTTGGATTATGGTCAATTTTGCCAGACGCTGTATTCATAAATGTAAAGACATTGATCGAAGATGGTATAGATCTCAAAGGGAAATCCCTTGGCGTTTGTAGAATTCCATCAGTTAAGACACTGGATCATCTTTCTTCTGCATTATCTATGATAATAGCGCTCATCTCAAAGGAAGCTTCTCAGGAAGTAGTGATGGATGATCTAATACCATTACTCTCAAAATATTCAAAAAATTTACCTGAACTTGAACGTAAACTGGTTGATTCCTTTACAACATCTTTTACAAGTATAGGCTATAACAAGATGTCAACAGTGGTCTCATTTAGAATTCCACTGGGAACAGAGCAAAAAATTGTAAAAACTATACTTTCTGCCTACAAAACATATGCAAAGCTTACACCAATTCCAAAGATAGGACTTGTTATTGATTATGAGAAGGGACGGATAACAGACGTATCAGAGATATTATCTGAAATTATTACTCTTGGGGGCAAAGTAGTGTTTGCGAAACATAACATCTCCCAGAAAGGGATCATTTGTCCAAAAAATACAACATCTACCGCATTACATTTGGGTTCATTGTCTATCAATCTGCCCCGTTTGGCATTTGAATCAAACAAAGACGAAACTTATTTTCGAGCAAGACTTGCATTGCTAATGAAACCCGCTTTAGATTCTATGGCTTTACGTAACAAAAGTGTCTCTAATCTAATCAGGCTGGCGGTTAATCCAATACTTGCTGCTAATACACAGTACATGGAGCGTGCCACAGTCTCTTTGGTGATCAACCTAGTAGGTTTACATAATGCAGTTTATGGTATACTTGGATTCAAAAATAACAAAGAGGGACAAGAGATCCTATACAAGGTAATTGAAACCGCTGTAGATATTGCATCAAAGAAAGGCAAAGAACTTGGAATAAATGTTATCGTAACCATGACTGAGAGCGATGGATCTGAAAGATTCATTTCTCTAGATGGTGAAAAATATGGAAAAAATAAAGTCCAGGAAATCACCAGCGGTCTATTAAATCCTGATTCAACTCAAGAACATACCAGCTTAGCGATCTCAACTGAAACTTATTCGCAGGGAATTGTACTTAACATTGGCAAGATATCAAGCCTCACTGGAAAAAGTGCGGAGATCACAGAGTGCAACAAAATTGGTAAAACTCTCAATGGTGGATTGTTGACACGTATTACTATACCAAAAGGCACTAAGACAAGCGAGATCAAAAAAGTCATTGAGAAAGGGGCTAACATTACTAGCTCATTCAAGCCTGTTATGCAAGTATCAATCTGTGGTAACTGTGGATTCAAAGATGAAAAACTTGATGATAAATGTCCTACCTGCAAGTCTACATATATTATCTAGATCACCCAATTTTCTTATCAAACAGTTGATTTCATGATTGTCAGGTTTTTGAAATATGGTTAGAAAAATTGAGCTAAATTAGATCTTAGATCAAAAACTCTTTTGCAGAAATGTTATATGGATAACATCTCAACAGTTTGGAGGGGAGACATTGGTAGATAATAAATCACAGATAGAGCATTCTATTTCTCAAGTTAGGAAGAGAGATGGATCAGTTTCAGACTTTAACAGGGACAAAATATTAAATGCCATATACAAAGCATTCTCGGCGTCAAACAAACCAGATAAGGAACTTGCGATCAAACTAGCCGACGGCGTTTTAACCAAATTGACCGAGCATGGATTTTCAGCCAATAACCCACCAAGCGTTGAATCCATTCAGGATCTAGTCGAATCAACTCTGATCGATCAAGGCCATAGTGACATCGCCAAGAGCTATATCCTATATCGCCATGAGCGCAGAAAGGTTAGAGAAGAAAAGATGAAGGTCTTAAATACTAAAAAGCTAGATTCAGTAGGAAAATCTTTCGATATTAATTGTTTAAGGGTTATGGCATCACGCTATCTTTTTCGTGATAATAAAAACGAAATTACTGAAAAGCCAACCGAATTATTTGAAAGGGTTGCTATCCTAGTTAGCATTTCTGACCTAATAAGAGACAATTATCTATTCACCAAAGATGGTGGCATATCACAAAATATAGAGGAAGCAGCAGAATACCTCAAAAAACTAGATGATTTTAACTACAAATTCAAGATAGGGAGCTATCATCTCAATAAATGGCACTTTAGATGTCTCATAAACTGCTATCTTGATCTGGCAAAGCAAGGAATGATGAAAGTGTCATTCAAGGAACTCTTAACCATGCTTGCTTCCAAAAAATTTGATGCATATGCTGACAGAATATCAGAATACTATGGATTAATGACATCTCAAGACTTTTTGCCAAATTCACCTACTATGATGAATGCAGGTGGGCGTTTAGGTCAACTTTCTGCCTGCTTTGTTTTAGGGATGCCTGATGATATGCAATCAATAATGAAAACAACCTCTGACGCTGCCTTGATTTTCAAGTCTGGTGGAGGTGTAGGAATCAATTATTCTGATCTACGTGATGAGGGAGAGATTGTAGCCTCTACCTCTGGAGTAGCATCAGGACCAGTATCTTTTATGAATATAATCAATACTGTGACTGAAGTAGTGAAACAGGGTGGCAAAAGACGTGGCGCAAATATGGGAATTATGGAGGTTTGGCATCCCGATATTGAAAAATTCATTACAAACAAGACGGAGCCAGGTGTATTAGAAAACTTCAATGTCAGTGTTGGTGTCTGGAAGGACTTTTGGGATATACTTGTAAATTCTGAGGATGGAAAATACACATTACGTTCTCCAAAAGACAACTCATCAGCTGGGGAAATAAATGCACATCACTTGATTGATTTGATAGCTCAATCAGCTTGGAAGAGTGCAGAACCGGGATTAATCTTCTTTGATAATATTAACAAGTACAATGTGTTTGCCAAAGCACGTGGTAGTCCACTCCGTGCAACTAATCCATGTGGTGAACAAAGCCTTTACCCATACGAATCTTGTAACTTGGGTTCAATCAATTTGTCAAATCTTGTTAAAAGGAAAGCTGATGGTCAGTATGAGTTTGACTGGCAAAGATATGAAGAAATTATTAGAAAAACTACAAGATACTTGGACAATATTATAGATGTAAATCTATATCCTGTGCCAGAAATTGATGTTGCATCAAAGGAGTCCCGCAGGATAGGACTAGGTGTCATGGGAGTAGCTGATCTATTATACAAACTGCGAATTTCATACAACTCAAAAGAAGGTTATGATTTCCAATTAAAGCTGGCTGAAGCATTAACGTATTATTCTATGGAAGAAAGTGTTGCACTGTCAAAGAGTAGAGGTGAATTCCCACTATGTTCTAAAACAGAATATCCAGACGGAAAGATTCCGGTTTCAGGATATTATGAAAAACCAAAACAAGAACAATATTATGATTGGGATGCTCTTATTGAAAAGATCCAAAAGTATGGAATTAGGAATGTACTGACTACGACAGTGGCACCCACTGGTACATTATCTATGCTAGCTGATTGTTCTAATGGAATGGAACCAAATTTTGCACTTGTTTTCGAAAAGAGAGTTACAGTAGGCAGATTCTTTTACACTAACAAAATATTTGAGCAAGTCTTAAAAGAAAACAACCTGTACAGTGAAGAACTACTTGCAAAGGTAGCGGATAACTACGGTTCCGTTAAAGGAATACCTGAAATTCCAGATTGGATTCAAAACATCTTTGTTACTGCAATGGATATACACTGGTCTGATCATGTTTTTGCACAAGGAGTGTGGCAAGATTGGATTGGAAATGCAATTTCCAAGACAATTAACATGCCAAATGATGTATCTGTTGATGATGTCAAGGCTTCGTATCTTTTGGCACATGAGATGGGATTGAAAGGAATAACAGTTTATAGAGATGGTTCGAGACACAAACAAGTCTTGCATATGACAAGTGAAGATTCAACGAAGACATTTGAAGTAAAACCAAGTGATTATGTTGTAAATTATATCTCAAATAGTATTAAAAATGAATATGTTAAATCTCAAATTAATAATGCATTATCAGCTGTCAAACTAGAAGATTCACATAAGATAACACAAACTGTTACGGAACAAGAAAAAGAAGAAACTTTGTGTCCTGTATGCAAAAACAAGCTTATTTTTGCTGAAGGTTGTAATATCTGCATTGATTGTGGATATAGTGGATGTACATCAGGATAAAGCACAACTTTTTACCTACTTTTTGAAACTTATCATTTAATGAACAATCTGTCACTCATACTCGCTGAATCTTCGTTAGAGATGATACCAAGTGAAATTCAAAATCATTCATCGATAACATCTCACAGTAAAAAACTTGGAAAGTCACCATCAAATATACTACTTGATAATTCCTGGCATTATGCTGCGATGAAAGGAATTCAAAATGAAAATAAAAGGGGTAGACCAGACATTGTCCATTTTAGTTTGCTAGAGGCATGCAGCATTCCACTCTATTTTGAAAAAAAACTTTCAATTTACATTCATACTTTAGATAATAAAGTAATCACAGTTAGTAACAATATACATTTACCAAAATCTTTTCATAGATTTGCAGGTTTAATTGAAAAACTATTTTCTGAAAAAATAATAGAATCAGACGGAAAAAAATTACTTGAAATGAATGATATGAGCTTTTCAGAACTAATAGAAGAGATTAATCCAAAGAATGTAGTAGGTCTATCTCGTGCAGGCAAGCCTAGCTCGTTTCATAACGTTGCAAAATCATTAACTAGTAATTCATGCCTTGTAATAGGTGGATTTCAAAAAACTCATTTTTCAGACCAGACAGTTAGCAAAATAGATCATCTGGTTAGTATTGACTCAGATTCTTTGGAATCACATATTGTTACTGCAAGAATTCTTTATGAATATGAAAAAACCATTTTTAAGTAAGCGAGAAAATTTGCAACCTATGCGGTCATAGTATAGCCTGGTTAGTATTCGGGGTTTCCAACCCTGTGACGCGGGTTCGAATCCCGCTGACCGCATTCTAAATTTAGTAGTATAGAAGATGTAATGTCATGAAACAAGCAAAAAGAAAAATTGCACTTGAAAGAATGTACGTATTGATTAACAACGCAGTATCAAATGCTAGATCAAACCCTGATTTAGCTCAAAGGCCTGCATCTTATTACCATCTGACCCTACCGACGATCTACCCTGTGTTGATGTCGGTGGTTCCAGCTACGTTACAAAATGAAATCTACATATTGCAGGTAATAA
>ERZ724564.50-NODE-50-length-10489-cov-2.554237_pt1 | contig 10489 bp, 12 predicted proteins | sample MGYA00375858_ERZ724564 | MGnify/ENA primary metagenome ERZ724564 (study PRJEB28725, sample SAMN03264856) | marine sediment metagenome | biome: marine pelagic biome; feature: marine oligotrophic desert; material: ocean water | place: Pacific Ocean:North Pacific... | reverse complement strand
TTTTTCAGTGGTCCATGTGGATTGTTTGAGAAAAAAGATTAGGGTGTTGGTACCAAAGCTCTTCTAGAGGCTGTATCGGATTCTATGGCTACGACAATAGTTAGTGGAGGACATCTTTCATCTGCCTTGAAAAAATTTGGCTTGGCAGAAAAAATAACACATATCAGTACAGCTGGTGGCGCATTGGTACGTTATCTAACTGGAACTAAATTACCAATGATTCAAGCTCTTGAGGAATCAGCGAAAAAATACAGAGCTAAATAGTAGAACCACAACTAGAATTTTGGCATGTTCTATTCTCAGATTGTGTGATGTAACTTTCTTTTTTACATGAGCCACATTGAATTTTCTCAATTGGTTCAAATAGCTTAAACCATTGTGTATTAAAATTCTGACCAATATTACGCAAAATTTCAGCGTCGCACAATTCCTTAAAATATACTTCCATGCTGTCGATTGTCACAGATGGATCAACCATCTCATTTTGCTTTAAAATTTCAAAAATTTGATCATTGTTGAATCTTATGTCAGCATCATTAAAATTTTCAAAAATTATTTTCCTAATACTAGTCGTTATTGGAATGTTAACCATACTAGTAAAGAGATGCAGCTTCTTCTTTTAAGTTTCCTGCAGCCTTTACATCATTCATTTTTTCAACAAAATAAGAATAAATTCCATACTTCAATGCCTTTAATGAAAGCAATGCACACTTTATTCGTACTGGGCTTGTTTTGATTAGGTGTTCCAGACCAAGTTCTGCTAGCAATTCGTCTTTTTGAAAATTTTTTACTTCATCTAGATTTTTGTTTTGTATCATTTCAGTTAAAACTGATGTACATGCCATGCATATGGCGCATCCCTTACCATCAAATTTCACCTCAGTAATTTTAGTCCCATCTGTGTTAACATACAAATCAATACTATCACCACAGAGAGGATTACTGTCATGTCTGTGTATCTGAGGATTTTCTATTTTACCAAAATTTGAAGGGTTTCTAGAATATTCAATTATCATTTCTGTATAGATAGGATCCCCACTCATAATTTGAACACCTTGGCAACCTCTTCAAGTGAATTAATGAGAGCATCTATCTCTTGCTTTGTAGTGTAAATGTAAAAGCTAGCACGGTTAGTTGCAGCAACTTCAAGTTTCTCCATCAATACTTGAGCACAGTGATGTCCTGATCTTATTGCAACACCATTTTTGTCAACTATGGTTGCAACGTCATGAGGATGTACATCTTTAAAATTGAATGAGATGACACCGCCTTGTTTTTCAGGATCCTTAGGACCGTAAATGACTAGGCCCTTAACTTTGGACATTTTTTCTAATGCATATTCTGTTAACTCAATTTCATGATTTCGAACATTATTCATTCCAATTTTTGTGAGATAATCAATTGCAGCTGAAAAACAAATAACGTCAGCCACATTAGGTGTTCCAGCCTCAAACTTGTATGGAAGATCATTGTAAGTGGTTTCATATTTGTGAACTTCCCTTATCATATCTCCACCGCCTTGGAAAGGTCTCATCTTTTCTAGTAATTCCTTTCTTGCCCATAGGACACCAACTCCTGTTGGACCTAACATTTTGTGAGCCGAAAAGGCATAGAAATCACATCCTAGATTACCAATGTCTACTTTCATGTGTGGAACTGCCTGTGCACCATCAATCAGAATTTTGGCGCCAGCATTTTTGCATTTAGTTATAACTTCTTTAACATCAGTTATTGTTCCAAGAACATTTGAAACGTGGCTAACAGCAACTAGTTTTACCTTACCCGTTGCAAGATGCTCATCAAGTTGTTCTAACATTAATTCGCCATTTTCATCTATGTCGATATACTTGAGCTCCGCACCAGTTTCCTGTGTAAGTATCTGCCATGGAACTATGTTTGAATGGTGCTCGTACTCTGTTGTAACAACAATGTCACCTTTTTGCACATTATCTCTTCCCCATGCATAAGCAACTAAGTTGATAGCCTCTGTTGTTCCTTTTACAAAAATTATCTCCTTGCTATTTGTAACATTTAGGAATTTTGCAACTTTGTCCCTTGTTACCTCAAATGCCTCTGTAGACTCCTCTGCTAAAGCATGTACCGCCCTGTGGATATTGGAGTTATGGTTTTTGTAATAGTCGGTAATTGCGTCTATAACCTGAATTGGTTTTTGAGTAGTTGCTGCATTATCCAAATATACTAACGCCTTATCGTCTCTAACTCTCCTTTCCAATACGGGAAAATCACTTCTGCATTGTGTGTCAAGAGATGATGTGGTACTTTGCAATTATCAAACACCCCTACCTATACTTGTAATGCTGTTCAACTTCTTCATTTTCATTATAACGTGTCTCTTCTACTTCAACAATAGCCTTAAGATTCTCATCCATGTTAATTGTTAATTCTTTATTCGCCCATTTTGATTCAATGATATTTGAGATCCATGCTCTTACTTGATGAGACATGGTTCTGGAAAGTGGTTCTAAGAATCCTTCAACAATTATCCGTTCTGCTTCAGAATAACTTAGACAACGTGTACCAAGATAGAAAATTTGCTCATCATCCATTTGAGCAACTGATGCAGAATGAGTTGCTTTCACATCGTTTGTAAGAATTTCAAGTCCAGGTATTGAATCAGATTTTGCGCCCTTGCTTAATAGAATGGAACGTCCAGACAAAAATGAAGTTGAGTGTGCAGCCTGCTCATTAATTCTAATCATACCTTTGAATAATGATTTTGATGTGTCCTTTAGAATTGATTTTTCAACAACTTTTCCGTCCGTCGATTGAGCGTTATGATTAACAATGGTATTTAGATCAAATGACTGGTCATTGTTTCCAAAAACCACTTGAGCATCATTTACAGCAGCACCTGTACCATTAAGATCATAATCAAGTCTATATCGTGACAACATGGAGCCAAACAAACCAAGATACCAATTTATCTTAGCGTCTTGAGCAAGATGAGTTCTTCTGGTAGAAAAGTTAACTGTGCTTTGATCCATGATTTGTAATGTTGTAAAATCTAATTTGCTGTTTTCACCAACACGTGTATCTAACAATTCAAGATATGCTTGTTGCTTTGATGCCTTTGGAGCATAAAGTTCCTGTACAACTGAAACTTGCGTGTTTTTTTCAGCAATGATCATGTTGCGAGATATTGTAGATATTCCGTCTAAGGATAAACAAGATACCAGATGAATTGGTTTATCAACAGTAAGATTTTGTGGGATGTAAACAAAAATTCCTGAATTAAATGCAGCATTGTTCAGCGCTGTGTACTTGTCTTCCTTAGAGTTTGAGTCCTCTAACGTCTTTTGAATTAATTCAGAATGACTTTGCAATGCATCATCCAATGAAGAAATGACAAGCCCTTTTGACTTTAGTTCGTCATTAACATTTATTGAATAAATATTCGAGCCAATCTGAACAATGCTAATTTCGTTTTTAATTTCATCTAATCTTTTAGCTAAAAAATCAGGTACAGAAGAATCTGAACTTATAGATAATGATACTTGTTCTGGATTCATTCTTCTAGCGTCAGTATACTTGTTGTATAATGGTGAAACTTCTACTGGCAAATCATGATAAATAGAAAGAGAGTTTTTCCTGTATTCCTTCAGCCAATCTGGCTCATTTCTTTTAGAAGAAATCTCTTCGACTAGTGAGGAATCTATTGATGATAAAGTAAGTTGTGACATTGTTAATCGTTAAGATTGTTTTTAGACTAGCCTACTGAATTGTCCATCTCTAATTTAATGAGCCTATTCAATTCTACTGCATATTCCATTGGAAGTTCTTTTGTAAATGGTTCCATGAATCCATTTACAATTAGTGATAATGCCTCCTCTTCCGTGAAACCACGACTCATTAAATAGAAAATTTGTTCGTCACCAATCTTTCCTACAGTTGCCTCATGAGTAACTGTGGCATCCTCTTGATTAATCTCCATGTATGGATATGTATCAGTCTTTGATGTATCGTCTAATAGTAATGCATCACATCTAACAGTAGCTTTTACATTAGTTGCGCCCTTTCTTACTCGTAATAGTCCTCTGTATGTAGAGCGTCCATTTGCACGGCTTACAGATTTTGATGTTATTTTTGATGTAGTATCAGGTGCTAGGTGAACCATCTTTGCACCAGTATCTTGGTGTTGATTCTTTCCAGCAAATGCAATTGATAGAGTTTCACCATATGCTTTTCTACCCATCAAGTAAATGCCAGGATATTTCATGGTAAGTTTGCTACCAATGTTTCCATCAATCCATTCAACAGTAGCACCCTCATATGCATACGCACGCTTTGTTACCAGATTGTAAACATCATTACTCCAATTTTGTATTGTTGTATAACGTAACTTTGCATCCTTGTGTGCAACCAGCTCAACCACAGCAGAATGCAATGATTCTGAAGAATAAACTGGTGCAGTACATCCTTCGATATAATGAACCTCAGAACCCTCATCAGCAATAATTACTGTTCGTTCAAATTGTCCAATATTTTCTGCATTAATTCTAAAGTATGCTTGTAATGGCATGTCAACCTTGACACCAGGTGGAATGTAGATAAATGAACCACCACTCCACACAGCGCTGTTTAGTGCTGCAAATTTGTTATCTTCTGGTGGAATGATCTTGGCAAAGTATTTTTTGAAAATTTCTGGGTGTTCTTTGAGTGCAGAATCTGTATCTAGGAATAGAACACCCTGATCTGCCAAATCTTTTCTTAAATTATGATATACAACCTCTGATTCATACTGTGCACCAACTCCCGCAAGAAACTTTTTCTCTGCTTCTGGAATGCCCAATTTATCAAATGTGTTTTTAACATCTTCTGGAACATCATCCCAATTCTTCTCAGTTTTTTCTGATGCCTTTGCATAATAATAGATATTTTGAAAATCAATCTTGTTTAGATCACCACCCCACTGTGGCATTGGTTTCTTCATGAAAATGTCATATGATCTAAGTCTGAAATTAAGCATCCATTCTGGCTCTTCTTTCATTTGACTGATTTCTCTAACAGTATCCTTTGTTAGACCTTTCTTGCTGAGATGAACATACATTTCAGTAGAGTCCTTAAAGTCATACTTGGAATAATCCATGTCAAGATTTTCAGTAGCCATAACAGTGTTGTAAAAAATATGTTATAAAAAGCAGTGTAAATTTAGGGAATCCTAAATAGCTTTAGCTAATGAAAACGCCTTTACCAACGCATCAAAGGAACCAGAAATTGTGTGAACGTCTGCAATGACATTATCAACATTAAGTTTTTTTAATTCGTCAGCAGTAAACGGTCCAATTGAAATAACTGTAGTTTTTTCCAACATGCTAACCAGTTTGTTTTGCTCATAATCTTTTTGCATAATCTCGAAGAAAGCCTGAACTGATGACACACTAGTGAATATGATACCGTCAATCTTATTCTGTGAAAAAAGTTGTCGAAATTCATTCCATTGTGATGTATCACGAAATGCACAAACATCATACAGATACAACTCTGTTACATGTAATCCAATTTTTTCTAAAAGTTCCTTCAGAAAAGGTGTTGATGCTCCACTGCGTGGAATAATGACTTTCTTTCCAACAGCATTTAGTTTTGTAAACACCTCACCTATACCAACAGAAGAATATCGATCCGGCATGTGTGCAACCTTGACATTTTCTTTCTCTAAAACATCCTTTGTTTTGGGACCAACTGCAAGTACGATTGTATTTGCAACCGCTAATCGTAACTCTTCAAATTTTCCAGCCTTTTTTGCAGTTTCAAAGAGAAGAGTTACTGCTTTTGAACTCATAAATACAGAATAATCTGGATCTTCGTTTGCAAGTGCTGACAGAAACTCATCTACTATTTTTTCTCCCTTGCTTACCAGCTCAATTGTTGGAAGCGGAAGTGCGTTTCCCTTTTCTTTGGTGATCAGTTCAATAAATTCCTGTGAATCGTCCTCCGACCGTGTAATTGCTATAGTTTTTCCTTCAATCATTTTTTTCTCCATCCAATAGTTTTTGAAAGACTAACCACCTTCCCTATTATAATTATTGAGGGTGGCTCTATCTTAGACCGCTTTACTTTTTGTGCAATATTTGAAACTGTACCTGTAATCATTTTTTGCTTTGTTGTGGTACCATCCTGAATCACAGCGACAGGAGTTTTTTTGTCCATTCCGCCACTTGACAATTGTTTGCAAATTATGCCAATGCGAGAAAGACCCATCATGATAACTATCGTGTCGGTGGATTTTGCAAGCCTCTTCCATCTTACTGCTTCCTTACTCTTTTCAAAGTCTTCATGTCCAGTTACAAATACTACAGACGAAGCAAATTTTCTATGCGTCAATGGAATTCCCGCATAAGTGGCGGAACCAATTCCTGATGTAATTCCTGGAATAATTTCAAATCGTATCTTATGTTTTTTCAAATATTCTGCCTCTTCACCACCACGACCAAACATTATTGGATCTCCGCCCTTCAGTCTAACAATACAACGTTTTGTTTTTGCATACTTTACCATCAGGTCATTTGTGCTATCCTGATGTTTGTAATCATCACCAACTGCTCTTCCAACGTAAACTGCCTTTGCCTTTTTTGGAATCATTGAAAGAATTTTCTTGCTAACTAACCTGTCATAAAGAACTACATCCGCTTTTTTGATCAGCTCGACCGCACGCAATGTAATAAGACCTGGATCTCCTGGACCCGCTCCGACAAGAAATACCTTCCCAGTCATTTTTTGTTCCACTCATCCAAGCTTTCTCTCCAATTAGAAGCAATCTCTGCAATGCCAGCTTTTTGTAGTTCCTCTCCAACCTCCTGCCCCAAACTTTTGGGTTTGTCAATATCTCCAGTTTTTTCTATTGTGATTGATTTTTTTCCGTCAACTGAATATGCCGAAACCGTAAGCTTCAACATGCTTGAATTGGAAATTCCTAGTGCACCGACAGGAAACCTGCATCCTGATTCAACATATTCTGACAGTGCCCTCTCAGCTTCTATTTCCGTTCTGGATTTTTTATCTTCAATTTTTTTCAGCATAGATATTGTTTTATCGTCATCAGCTCTGCAGACAATCGCCAATGCACCCTGACCGGGGGATGGAGGAAAATCTTTGGTTGACAGTGCAGAGCGTTTAACATCCAAGCCTAATCTAGAAATTCCTGCCTCTGCCAATATGATGGCGTCAAATTTGCCGTCTGTGACCTTGCTGATTCTTGTCTCTATGTTTCCTCTAACTGGCTTTACTACAATGTCTGGTCTTATTCTTGAAACTTGAACTGCCCTTCTTAGACTGCTTGTGCCAACAACAGCATTTAATGGAATTGTCTTAAGATTATAGCCCTCCCTTGTGATTAGAACGTCATTAGCTGATTCTCTTTTTGGTATGCATGCAATTGTTAACGATTTTGAGATGTCTGATGGGACATCCTTGAGGCTGTGTACTGCAAAGTCTATCTGCTTTTCTGCAACTGCCTTGTCAATTTCCTTTTCAAATATTCCCTTCTGGTCTATTGTAAAGAGAGCCCTCGAGTCGGTATCGCCCTTGGTTGTAATAGTTTTGATTTCAAATTCCGAACCTGCATTCTCCTTTTGCAATTCCGATATCACCCAATTTGTTTGGGCCAATGAGAGCTTACTGCCACGTGTTCCTACCAAAAATGTCAATGTTTCACCGCCTTTAGTGATAGTCCATACGCACCCAACGTCTTTGTAATGTCTGCATCAGTATGGGCATCAGACAAAAAGACACTCTCAAATTGTGATGGTGCTATGAACACGCCGTTCTTGAGCAGGTTTGCAAATAACTTGTTGAATTTTTTACCGTCTGCCTTTTTTGAAGTCTTGTAATCAGTTACCGGCTTGCTTGAAAAGAAGACTTGGAATATTGATGCAATTGAATTAATCTGATGCGGGATTTTGTGGTCAGTTGCCAGATCATCAATCTCACTAGTCAAAAGCTCACAGTTTCTCTCAAGTTTTGCGTACATCTTGTTTTTGTTTTTGTTAATTATCTTGATGGAGTTTATTGCTGCTGTAACAGATATTGGGTTTCCAGCAAATGTACTTGCCTGGTAGACGTTTCCACCCGGTGCAAGTTTGTTCATTATCTCCTTTTTACCACCCACTGCAGCTATTGTGAAACCATTTCCAAGAGCCTTGGCAAGGGTTGTAATGTCAGGTTTTATTTTGAAAGTCTGCTGTGCGCCACCCTCTGATATCCGAAATCCTGTAACAACCTCATCGAAGATGAGTGGAACATCATGCTGTCTGGTAATTTTTCTTACGTCGGAAAGAAAATTCTTTTCGGGCAGAATGAGACCCATGTTTGCAAGAACTGGCTCCATGATCAAGCCGGCAACATCCTTATTCTTTGAAAGAACTCGGTCAAGAGTTTGTGAATCATTGTACGGAACTACCAGTGTGTTTTTTGAAGCCTCCTTTAATCCGCCCTCTGAAACTGAGATCCCAATGTGGGCAGAACCAGAACCAGCTTTAACTAAAACTGAACTGTATGCTCCATGATAGCACCCTTCAAACTTGATAATTTTTTTCTTTTTTGTAAATCCCCTTGCCAATCTAATTGCGGTCATGGTTGCCTCCGCACCAGTGTTTACAAGACGGACCTTGCCCATGGAGGGAAAGTTTTTGATGATTAATTTTGAAAGTTCAACCTCAAGCGCAGTTGGAATTGTGTACAGCGTTCCCTTTTTCAGCTGTGAAGAAACCGCAGAAATTATTTCCTTTCTTGCATGTCCAAGCAGCAGAGCGCCATATCCATTACAGTAATCGATGTAGCGTCTTCCATCTTCGTCCCAGATTGAACTACCCTGTGACTTTTTTACAAAGAACGGATAAGGCTTGAAAAATCTTACTGGGCTGTTAACTCCTGAAGGGATTATCTTTTTCGCCTGATCAAACAGCTTTTTTGACTTTGATACCATTTACAAAATTCATACTGAATATCACTAATATCTTTCTAATGTGTACTGGTGTTTTTCGTGCGTCCTGAGAGTGCCTTGTAAATGGCTGCAACTATGATTGTTCCAATGAATGGCGTAGTCAAATAGAGCCAGAGGTCGCCGGTCACTCCTGAGATAACTGCCGGTGCTAAAGACCTGATTGGATTCATTGAAGCGCCAGAAACTAAACCAAAAAACAAAATGTCCAAGGCAATGATTCCACCGATTGCAACACCAGTAAGCTTTCCAAGCTTTTTGAAATGGACTACGATGTAGATTACTCCCATCAAAAATATGGATGTAAGAATCTCATAGCTGATGTTCGCTTCCACGGTAGAAGTAGGGTTTGGATAGTTCGTACCAAGATTTGCATAGTCGCCAATTACAAGCAACACAAAAACACTACCCAGAAATGCGCCAACAGCCTGCGCCACAAAGTAATACGGAAGTTGTCTTCCCTTCACATGCTTTGTAATGAAAAACGCAACAGTCACTGCAGGATTAAAGTGAGCCATTGAATACTTGCCAAATGCATAGACCACAATCGCCAGTCCAATGAAGTGTATTGCTACAACAAAGTAATGTCCATAAATTCCCCCAAGCGATGCATCATAAACCATAGAGCCTGTTGCGGCAACAACAAGACCGAAAGTGCCAATCAGTTCGGCGATAAAAATTATTTTGTTGGATGAATGCATTCCTAGTCTACACAAACAAATGGATTATGTAAGTAAATCCAATTCCAAGTCCGGCTGCTCCCGGTATTGTAATTACCCAAGAAAATATGATCTGCCTGCTAACTTTCCAGCGTACTGCACGTTTTCTTCGCGCTGCGCCGGCTCCCATGATAGTGCCAGTAATTGCATGAGTTGTACTTGCAGGAATTCCTAATATTGCAAAAATAGCTAACATCATTCCACCACCAGTTTCCGCTGCGAATCCCTGATATGGTCTAAGCCTGGTAACTCTGACTCCAAGTGTTTTGATTACTTTGTATCCTCCAAAGAATGTACCCAAGCCCATTGCACTTGCTGCTGCAAAGATTACCCAAAGTGGCATATGAATTTCAGAAATAAGATCTGCTGAAAACAAGATAAGAACAATTATTCCCATGGTTTTTTGCCCATCGTTTGCTCCGTGAGTAAGTGCAAACCAAGCAGATGATATTATTTGTAATCTGCCAAATGTCCTGTTTACTATTGCCGGTTTACGTTTAGCCAAGAATACAATTATTGCTCCTGCTAAAGCTATACCAAAAATCATTCCACCAATTGGTGCGATAATTATTCCTGCGAAAACTTTGGTCAGCCCACCAAAGACAAGTTGTTCAAAGCCCAATCCCGCAATGCCGGCTCCCATTATTCCACCAATTAAGTAATGACTGTTGGAGATTGGTAATCCTAAATATGTGCATAATGAACTCCAAGCAATATGTCATGCAAAACCTCCAATAATCATATAAACGGTAATATCGGCAGGCCTGACAATTCCCTTACAAATAATGTATGCAACTGCAACACCAAGAACAAA
>ERZ724564.49-NODE-49-length-10544-cov-1.079101_pt1 | contig 10544 bp, 14 predicted proteins | sample MGYA00375858_ERZ724564 | MGnify/ENA primary metagenome ERZ724564 (study PRJEB28725, sample SAMN03264856) | marine sediment metagenome | biome: marine pelagic biome; feature: marine oligotrophic desert; material: ocean water | place: Pacific Ocean:North Pacific... | reverse complement strand
GTTTAGCACTTGCAATATCAGCAGACACTTATGGCTTAGTCACTTGATAGATTAAATAGCTTATTTATTGATTGGGTGTCATGTGTCGCTGTATGCCCCTTTCGTTACATCTTTTGTTGTCTTGATCTTATCCTGATCATTTAATATTCATATAGTTCCCAAAAATGCTCACAAAATTAGACTTAGGTAGATTATAATTTGATAGAGGAACTCAATATATAATTACTAATAAAATCATAAGAAATTATGAAAACATTCTATTGGTACGACTACGAAACTTTTGGCTTGTCACCAAGGATTCACAGAATTGCTCAATTTGCTGGCATTAGAACAGATGAAAACCTCAATATTCTTGACGAACATATGTTTTATTGCAAGCCATCAAATGATTCGCTACCTTCCCCAGAAGCATGTGCAGTTACAGGAATAACGCCCAAACTGTGTGAGAAAAAAGGCTTAATTGAGCATGAATTTATTAAAAAAATAAACAAGGAATTTTCAGTTCCTGATACTTGTATAGTTGGCTATAACTCTATAGCATTTGATGATGAGTTTACCCGTCATACTTTGTTTAGAAATTTCATAGATCCCTACTCATGGCATTGGAAAAACAACAACACAAGATGGGATATTCTTAATGTTGCACGTTTTTGCTATGCATTTAAAAAAGACAGCAGTTTAAGCTGGGTTGTAGACGATAACAGTAAGCCTATTTTTAAGCTCGATAGATTGGCTCCAGCTAATGGTATTGAACACTCTGACGCTCATGATGCGATGTCTGATGTCCGTGCAACAATCGGCATTGCTAAAATCATTAAAGATAGTCAACCTCGGTTATTTGACTATGCACTTAGTTTACGTGACAAGAATGAGGTCAGTAAAAAAATTGAACTTTTCTCTCCGTTGCTACACACTTCAGGAATTTATCCTGCTAAATTTTCTTGTACTCGCCTCACTACTGCTCTCGCATACCATCCAGAATATAATGATCGTGCAATTGTTTTTGATCTCGAACAGGACCCAAGTCTGCTTGTGGAGTTAGATACTGATGAATTAAAAAAACTCCTTTTCACTAAGAAATTACCAAAGGGTGTAGAACGCCTTCAGATCAAAGAACTAATATTTAATAAAAGCCCGATGTTTATACCAAATATCTACAAACTCGAGCCTAAAATTATTGAACAACTTCAAATTGACATGGATAAGTGCATGACGAACTTAACTTATATTAATAATAACCAATTACATATAGAAGAAAAAATTCAATCCATTTATAAAAAGGATTCTGATAGAGAACCAACTATAGATGTTGATCAATCTCTTTATGACAACTTTATTAGCAATAAAGATAGAGAGATTTGTAATGAAATCCAAGATCTTTCTGTAGAGCAAATGAGCTCTTTTAAACCCGATTTTGATGATGGTAAATTATCAAAGTTATTTCTAAACTTTAAAGCTAGAAACTATCCAGAAACTTTGACAGAAGGTGAACAAGAGGACTGGTTTGAAATTGTTCAATCTCGGGTTCAAAGTGGCGAGAATGGTTATCTCTCTTTTGAGAAATTCGAAAAGAGCCTCAACAGGTTAAAAGAAGTTGATCCTAATAGGCTCCACCTTTGGCAAGAGTTGGAAGAATACGCTAATAGATTGCTTTAAAGAAGTCACTCTAGTGTTGAAAGACATACAAAAATTAAGTATAATATTTGCGCATAGTTGCAATCAAAAAAGGTATAAATGAACGCAGAAACTCGAAGTGAAATGTTTGGTAGATTGCTTAAGCAAATACCAAATCCGACAACTGAACTTAATTATGCAACGTCATTTGAAGTGCTTGTTGCAGTAACTCTTTCGGCGCAAGCTACAGACAAAAGCGTTAATCAGGTGACTGATATTCTCTTTCCTCTCGCTAATACACCTGAATCTATCTATGAATTGGGTGAAGATAAGCTTCGTGAAACCATTAAAACAATTGGCTTATTTAACTCAAAAGCCAAACATATTATTCAAACTTGCCGAATTTTAATCGACAAATACAACTCTCAAGTACCAGAAACGCGAAAAGAACTTGAGGCACTTCCTGGTGTTGGTCGAAAGACAGCTAATGTGGTTCTAAATACCGCTTTTGGGCAACCTACTATTGCTGTAGATACACACATCTATCGAGTCGCGAATCGTACTGCCATTGCCTCTGGCAAAACAGTTCTTGAAGTTGAGAAAAAGTTAATTAAATTTATCCCAGATGCATTTAAAGTTCCAGCACATCATTTAATGATTCTTCATGGAAGATACGTCTGTAAAGCTCGCTCTCCGCATTGTCCTGATTGTACTTTGCTTGACTTGTGTGAATACGAAGAGAAAAACATATAGCGATATGACCACTCAGTGTGTTTTCTCAAGATAGAAAAAAGCAGAGAGAGTTCTTAGCTAAGTCGTGGCAAAAATACACCAGTAATATACCTTTAGAGCTGCTGGAAAAGCAGTTGGTATCAATTATAGAAATTCATCCTGAATATCATGATCTTATTGGTAATATTGAGTCTGAGTACTTCCCTGAGCAAGGTAAGGTTAATCTATTTCTACACATTAACTTACATTTGGCATTAAGAGATCAATTATCTAGTAATCAGCCTAAGGGTGTAAAAGAAGTCCATCAAAAGCTTATCAATCAATACAAAGAGTCTCATGAAGTAGAACATTTAATGATGGAATGTATTGCAGAAATGATATATATATCACAGAAAAATAATACAACTATGGATCAAGAAAGTTATTTAAACTGCATTACAAGTCTAATCACAAAGTAATAATGAGTATTGACCAACATATAGAATCCCATCTCAGTTGTAAAGTCATTGATAAGAAAACAATCTCAGCTGGTGAAACCTCCTCTTTCAAGATATTAACAAGTACAGGATTAAGTATTTTTGCAAAATATCAAGACATTGAAAATAATAATTTAATTAACGAAGCAAGTGAGCTTTTTTTATTAAGCGAAAGTATGGACACACCAAAAGTTCTTGGATTTTCAAAGAACTGTTTACTACTCGAATGGATAGAAACAAGTCACAATACTAACCATCAAGCAGAAATTGGAAAGGTTCTGGCAAATCTTCATAAACGTACTAATCAATATTTTGGATTCGATTATGACAATACAATAGGTGAAATGCCTCAATATAATGCAATAAACCAATCAGTAACTTCCTGGAGTTATTTTTTCTGGGAATACAGACTATTGTTTCAAATTAAATACGCTTTAAAAAATAAACTAATTAGTCATAAGGAATATACAAAATTACTTTTAATTAAGTCAAAACTCAAAAATCTGTTGAGTAATTCGATAAAACCTTCACTATTACATGGTGACTTATGGTCTGGAAATGTAATATGTGGAATAAATGGTCCCGTATTTATAGATACATCTTGCTATTATGGGCATAGTGAAGCAGATTTAGCTTTAACATATATGTTTGGTGGCTTTAGCAATGATTTTTACAGATCATATGAAGTTTATAGTCCATTAGAGTCAGGTTATGAACAAAGAAAACCAATTTATATGCTCTACCATTATCTTAATCACCTAAATATATTTGGCCGCTCATACCATTCCGGTGTATTAAGTTGTACTAACCAAATATTAGATTCCTAAAATTAAGCCCAATTAGTAAAGTTTTTTAGCAACTGAAGTCCATCACTTTGTGATTTTTCAGGATGGAACTGTACTGCGAACAATTTATCTTTAGCAATAGCAGAAGTAAAGTTTTCACCATAATTTGTAGTACCAGTCACGCAACTAGAATCCATTTCTTTAACAAAATAGCTGTGTACACTATAAAATCTAGAATTATTATCAATATTATGCCAAAGTGGGTGTTTTTTTATCTGTTTTACTTCATTCCAACCCATATGTGGTATTTTAAGTTCATTATTTTTAAACTTTAACACCTCTCCTGGTATTATTGATAAGCCATCTGTACCATTATTTTCTTCACTATGATCAAATAATAGCTGTAATCCTAAGCAAATTCCTAGAAAAGGCTTTTCTTTAGATGCAACTTTTATAACTTCGATTAAATCATTTTCTTGAAGTGCCACCATGCATGCTCCCATTGCGCCTTGACCTGGAAATACCACACGATCTGAATCGTTAATTATTTTTGAGTCATTTGTAAGAATACATTGGTCATTTGGCGCAACAAACTCGAGCGCCTTCTGTACGGAACGGACATTGCCCATTCCATAATCAACAATTGCAATTGTTTGCACGTTGCCTTATCCTTATTTTAATTTCAATTAAAGCGAGCCTTTAGTTGAAGGAATGACATCTAACTGCCGATCGTCAGGCGTAACTGCCATTCGAAGAGCTCTCCCAAATGCCTTAAAAACTGTTTCTGCTTGGTGATGTGAGTTGACACCCTTTAAATTGTCAATATGAAGAGTGACTAAAGCATGATTTACAAAACCTTGGAAAAATTCTTTAATTAAATCTACGTCAAATGTACCCACTCTATCCCTAGTGAAATTGACACCTAAATCAAGTCCTGGTCGTCCTGATAAATCAAGAACAACTCTTGATAAAGCTTCGTCGAGTGGTATATATGAATGACCGTAACGCGTTAAACCCTTTTTATCACCAACGGCTTGAAAGAAAGCCTGTCCGATAGTGATACCTATATCTTCAACTGTGTGATGGTCATCAATTTCAGTATCACCATCACACTTAATGGTTAAATCCATCAAACCATGTCTTGCAATCTGGTCTAGCATATGATCTAAAAAGGGCACTCCAGTATCTATTTCAGCGATACCAGTACCATATAGCTCTAAGCTAACTTTTACATTAGTCTCATTGGTTTTTCGCTCTTTTGTAATCATAGGCGAATTTTAGCTTAAGCTAAATAGTCTTTGATGAGTATTTCAGCTATTTGAATTGTATTAAGTGCGGCGCCTTTCCTAATATTATCTGACACCACCCACAAATTAAGACCCCTTTCATGACTGATATCTTCTCGAATACGGCTCACAAAGGTAGCATCTTTGTTTGTTGCGTCTGTAAAGGGGGTAGCATAGCCTCCATCACTTCTATCATCCATGACTGTTACACCGTCTGCTTTTTCAAGTAAGTCGCGAGCATCTTTGGCAGTAATTTTTCGCTTTGTTTCGATATGAACAGCTTCAGAATGTCCGTAAAAGACTGGAATTCTAACCGCAGTTGGATTTACTAAAAGATTTTCGTCTTCAAAAATCTTTTGAGTTTCCCATACCATTTTCATCTCTTCCTTGGTATAGCCATTATCTTGAAAAACATCGATATGGGGTATGGCATTGAAAGCAATCTGCTTTGGATAAACCTCAACTTCAATATCTTTCCCATTTAATAAGTTAGCTGTTTGATTTGTAAGCTCAGTGATAGCTTCCTTTCCACTACCAGAAACCGCCTGATACGTCGCTACATTAATTCTCTCAATTCCAACAGCGTCATATATCGGCTTTAACGCTACCAACATTTGAATGGTAGAGCAATTTGGATTAGCAATAATGTTGCGATTAGTATAATCGGCAATAGCGTGAGGATTTACCTCTGGCACAACTAGAGGTACATCTTCGTCACGACGAAAATGTGATGTATTGTCAATAACAACACATCCTGTTGCTGTTGCTATTGGTACATATTTTGCAGAAATATCACCTCCAGCAGAAAATAAGCCAATCTGTACCTTTGAAAAATCAAAAGCATCTAAATCTTCGACTAAGCAAGATTTGCCTTGGCAATTTACCTTATTTCCAGCTGAACGTTTTGAAGCCAAAGGGTACAAGTTATTGATTGGGAAATTTCTCTCATCTAAGATTGAGATCAGTACTTCACCCACAGCTCCTGTTGCACCAACTATAGCAACATCATATTTTTTACTCATATTTATAGAAAACGTCTAAATAAAGGTGATTATACAAACCGCTGAGATCAATAAACATAAATTTACAGGTTCCAAATTTTCAGTAAGCTTTATACAGAATTCTCAACTTCAATATATTGATGTTGTATCTGGAAAGTTTCGCTCAAATGACTGCATAATGCCTGAATACCTAAACGCTCTGTTGCATGATGACCTGCAGAGATAAAAGTCATGTTGTTTTCTTCTGCCGCTGCAGGTGTTTGTTCTGATACCTCGCCACTCAAATATAGGTCAACACTCAACTCAATGGCATTACTGATAAACCCTTGAGCCGCGCCGGTACACCATGCAATTCTTTGGATTTTTTCTGATTTCTTTCCGAAAACCTGGGGTGTCCTACCCAGCCTTTCTTCTATTAGTGCTGAAAAATCACTCAAGTTTGTATTTAACTCGCCCTGCCAAATCAGACTATCACTAACAGGAGTCATGTTTTGTATACCTAATCGTTTTCCAAGTTGTACATTATTGCCAATCTCTGGATGTGCATCTAATGGAAGATGGTAGCCAAAAAGATTAATATTATGAGACAACAGTAAGTAAACCTTTCGGCCCTTAGAACCTGTAATAGTTTGCCCTTCATTCTTCCAAAAAATACCGTGATGAACGAAAATAGCGTCTGCTTTTTCATCAATAGCACGCTCAATGAGAGCTAAATTAGCACTTACACCACTAACTATCTTGTTGATATTCTCAACACCTTCAACCTGTAAACCGTTTGGACAATAATCTTCAAACGCTGTTACGTTAAGATAGTCGTGACAATAATTATTTAATTCCTTCAGATTAACCATAATAGCTTTTTATTTGCTCAAGAAATTCGTTGTTTTCACTTGGATCACCTACAGTCACACGAATACAATTTGACAGTTGCGGATTCATATCAAAACTCTTAACCAAAATTCCATTAGCTTTTAGAAATTCAAATAATGATTTTGCATCATCAACTTTAATTAACAAAAAATTTGCTTGAGATGGGAAAACTTTAAGACTAGGTATTGCTGTTAATTCGTCAAAAAGACGTTGCCTTTCATTAATAATAATATTGGCATTAGCAACAATGTGGTCTTTTCCCTTTAGTAGAAAATTAGCACTCGCCTGAGTTAGAATATTGATGTTATATGGAAGTCTTAATTTGTCTAACTCTCTAATAGTATCCTGACTACCAATAAGTAAACCAAGTCTGAGGCCTGCAAAACCTATCTTAGAAATTGTTCTAAGTAGCACTAGATTTGGGTAATTTGCGACTTCATTTAGGAAACTGTCTTCTGAATAAGCATAATAAGCCTCATCAACCACAACCAAAGCTTCACTTTCCTTGATGATTGTATGAATTGATTCACGATCAAAAGCATTACCTGTAGGGTTGTTAGGATAAGCAATAAAGATTAGTTTTGGCTGAGTTCTTTTAATTTCATCGAGGGTGCCATCTAGATTGATTTCATAATTATCATCTAACAAAACCCCTTGGTAATTTAGTCGAGTAAATTTTGCTATCATTTCGTACATAACAAAACTTGGTTCAACACTCAAAACAGTATCACCGGCTTCACAAGCAAGGGCCATCAACTGAATCAATTCATCTGAACCATTTCCAAGCAAAACTCCAAGCTCATTAGGTATATCCATAAGTGACCTAAGGGTTTGTTGCACTTCTTCAGCACCTGCATCGGGGTAACGGTTTAATGCAGCCTCTGACAAATAAGTTAGATAAGGCTTCATCAAATCTTTAGGTACAAGAAAAGGGCTCTCCATAGCATCAAGTTTTATCATATTTTCTGAGTTCGGTACATGATAAGCTTTGATATTCTGGATATCTGATCTTAACCATTTATTGATAAACGTCATATTGTTTTTGGCAAGGTTCGATTGGGATGATATTGCATTTTACCCAGCTTTTTTGCACTCAATAAAGTTTGATAAGTATAGTCAAGCGCTCTTTTACAAGCAATTTTAACTGGCACATCTGAGGCAATTAGTGCACTTATTGCACTCGAGAGAGTGCAACCTGATCCATGATATTTCCCCGGTAATTTTTTGTAGGGAAATTGACCCACTAATTCGGAGTGATGATATAAACGATGCTCAATATCAACCTCAGAGTTATCAGCAGTTGTCACTAGAATCCAAGGACAGTCAAGACTTGAAACAGCTGATTGCTCATCAAGACCTGGTGCTAGGCGACTTAATTCTGTTAAGTTAGGTGTCAAAATTGTGACAAGTGGAATAAGCTCGTTCCTCATAACATTAATTACATCTTCATCCAAGAGCACCTCATCATTGCCAGATGTTATGACCGGATCAAGGATAATAGACAGCTCTGGTCTAGTATTCAGTAACTTGATTATTGTTTTGATTTGTCCTAAGGAACCCAATAATCCAATCTTAACTGTTTGGAAGGCTATATCCTCAGTAAGGGCTTGAAACTGAGCTTCTATAAGAGTTTGGCTTGTTGTTTCAACAAGTTTTACTTCCTGGCTGTTCTGAACAGTAAGCGTTGTGATAATTGGCAGTGATGTCAGGCCAAACTGATTAATCGTTTCAATGTCTGCAACGATGCCGGCTGCGCCACTTGGATCAAGCCCAGAAAACAATAAAACAGTATCGGCTGGAAGCCCAGTCACTGCCTACTGAGATTCTTTTTGAATAAGATAATCAACCACCTCAAAGATCTTCTTCTGACTTCCTGCATGGGTAGAATCAACCAAATACTTACCATTAACAATAAAAGTAGGAACACCTTGAATACGGTATTTATAGGTATTGGCTTTTGCTTTATTAAGATTCACTTGAACTGAAAAGGATTCGTACGTTGCATTCGCTTTTTCTTCTTCCACTCCATTCAAAGCAAGCCAGGTGACAAAATCTTGTTGATTAGAGAACTTTAATTTCTGACGATGGATTGCATCAAATAGTGAGCTATGCAATCTCTCAAGTTCTCCTAACTGTTGTAGCACATAATAGAAATTAGCACCATACTCCCATCCAGGAAAAACTGCTGGCTGACGAACAAATTGTGCAGAACTATTCATTGTTTGTAACCAATTATTGACCAAAGGCTCAATGCTATAACAATGCGGACAGAAATACCAAAAAAGTTCTCTGACTTCAATTTGATCTCCTGTTTCAGTTTTGACAGACTTATCAAGAATAACATAATCCTCACCAGCAACATATTCTGCTTGAGTTGTATTTGTAAAAAAGACAAAAGCTGTGATAACAATAAGTGTAGAAATAGCAGTTAATTTTTTCATTGTAGTAGTCATTTATTTAAAGAGTTTTTCAACATTATACTGCTTCAAAATAAAATCCTGCTTAGATTGAAATGTTTTCCAAAGATTTTGATATGAAGTACCTTCTAGTGGGTGAATTACTTCTGGGTTAAGTTCAGCAAGAGGTGCCAACACAAACGCATATTTTAATATGTCTTTACGTGGGACATTCAAAGCTTCATCTATAATTCCGCCATAAAGAACGAGATCAAGATCAATAATTCTCGATGAGAATTTCGGCAAAGAGCGGTCTCTACCTAAAGAATTCTCTATATCATGCAAAATATCGACTACTTCGTTACTTGTCTTGAGTGTGGTTATATTCACCCCAACATTATAAAAATCATTTCCTTTAAAGCCTTCAGAAGGGCTTTCAAAAAGTGATGATAATACGATATTTGAAAAATACTGTTCAAGAGCCTTGATGGCAAGACGAATATTAGTTCGCCTATTTTGGTTTGAACCAATATTTAGGTGCACTATGCTCATTATTCCATGGTTCTTTCAATAATAACACCAACACCCTCTGCGCCAGTTATAGCCTCACCTTTGTTAAGTTTTAATTTGACCCACTGAACACCAAATTCTTTGATAATTATTTGGCAAATCTCTTCAGCCAAAGTTTCAACTAGCTGAAACTCAGATTCACCCACAAAGCTTTTTAGACGTTTGCAGATATCCTTGTAATTTAAAGCCTGATCAATATGATCAGTACTCGCTGCAGTTGATATATCCGCTGACATTTCAATATCCAGCACAATTTCTTGGCGAATCTTTCGCTTCCAATCATAAATACCAATGACAGTATCAACTTTAAGGCCTTGTATAAAAATAATATCCATAGTAAATTTGAAAAACAACAAAGCTATTATGATACCTTTGAGGATTTGTTTGAACGCTACAAATATATGATTTGGTTGATATAATTTGTTGTCTATTCATGAAGACCTTTTTTGTAGATAAAAGATTAGGAGGATGTTTGATTTATCTGTTGATAGCTAGTTACTTGATTGGCTCTATATCTAGTGCAGTTATTATCTGTAAAATTTTAGGCTTACCAGATCCCAGAACTCAAGGTTCAAAAAATCCTGGTGCCACCAATGTTCTCAGATTGGGAGGAAAGAAAATAGCTGCATTTGTTCTTACATTTTATGGTTTAAAGGGATCAGTCCCTGCCTTCCTTGGAGTGTACTATGTATTTGGTTTAACTGCTTTACTATTACCTGCACTTTGCGCTTTCTTCGGTCACGTTTCTACATTATTTTTTCGTTTCAGAGGGTGTCAGGTTGTTCAAACTTAGATGGGGTGGGCTGTAGCGCTA
>ERZ724564.48-NODE-48-length-10569-cov-1.254262_pt1 | contig 10569 bp, 7 predicted proteins | sample MGYA00375858_ERZ724564 | MGnify/ENA primary metagenome ERZ724564 (study PRJEB28725, sample SAMN03264856) | marine sediment metagenome | biome: marine pelagic biome; feature: marine oligotrophic desert; material: ocean water | place: Pacific Ocean:North Pacific... | reverse complement strand
CTGAGTGGAAGGGCCATCGCTCAACGGATAAAAGGTACGCCGGGGATAACAGGCTGATACCCCCCAAGAGTTCACATCGACGGGGGTGTTTGGCACCTCGATGTCGGCTCATCACATCCTGGGGCTGAAGCAGGTCCCAAGGGTATGGCTGTTCGCCATTTAAAGTGGTACGCGAGCTGGGTTTAGAACGTCGTGAGACAGTTCGGTCCCTATCTACCGTGGGCGTTGGAGACTTGAGGGAAGCTGTTCTTAGTACGAGAGGACCGGAACGGACACACCTCTGGTGTTTCGGTTGTCACGCCAGTGGCATTGCCGAGTAGCTATGTGTGGAAAGGATAACCGCTGAAAGCATCTAAGCGGGAAGCCCCTCCCAAGATTAGGTCTCCCTGATTATTTAATAATCCTAAAGATCCCTCGAAGACTACGAGGTTGATAGGCTAGGTGTGGAAGTGCAGCAATGTATGAAGCTAACTAGTACTAATTGATCGTGAGGCTTGACCATATAACACCCAAGATATTTGGAGATGTTGTTGTGTCAACAGGCAATATGCCTTATAAACTTTACTTTATTCCATTTTGTTATGTCTCTTTAGTATAAAAACTTTTAAATCCGTTTGAGTTAAGTTTTATCTTAAATCAAACAAGCAGTTTGCTTAGTGATAATAGCAAGTGTGACCCACCTGATCCCATACCGAACTCAGAAGTGAAACCACTTAGCGCCGATGGTAGTGTGGGGTTTCCCCATGTGAGAGTAGGACATTGCTAGGCTTTAATTCGAAATACCCCAATAATCAATAGATTTTTGGGGTATTTTTTTTACCTCATTTTTTTAGAAAAAAATACTTGATTTAAATCGATTTGAGTCATATTTATGATGTTAGAATGTTATCTGAATTTTTTACTAATTAATTATGAAGGAATTAATCTTATCTCTTAATAAGTTCTTTGCTATAGTTCCTGGACAGTTAAGGCCTTATCGAAAAATTGTCCTCATACTTGGACTACTCTCAACCGTTTTTATGGGTGATGGGACGACTCGTTTTGTCTTAGACGTCTCTTTTGAATCTTGGTTTAGCGAAGATGACCCGGCAGTAAAGTCCTTAAATGAGTTTCGTGAGCAGTTTGGTAGTGATGATGGGCTCTTTATTGTATATGAGGCCAAAGACGGAGATGTATTCTCAAATCAATCTTTATCTTTAATTTCTGAAATAACTGAAGTACTTGACAACGATGAGAAAATTAGCGATGAGGTTTGGCTTGACCAATATGGACTAACCTCTAACGTTGCCGAGACACTAAAACATATAAAGCGGGTTCAATCTTTAACTAATATTCGCATTCAAAAAAATGAAGACGATGTATTGAGTGCGCCTCTCTTGGTTCCAAAAACCATTCCTAGAGATATAAACATACTTGGCGAGATTAAGTCTGAAGCTGGAAAACAATCCAGCCTGCCGCTCTTTATGTTTTCAAAAGACCATCGCTTTGGTGCAATCTCGATTACGACAGATTTTGGAACGATTCCTTTAATTGAAAATCAAAATGAAGAGCAGTCCTTGTTTTCTGATGACGATTGGAGTGATGATTTTGAAGATTCAGTAGATGATCACGCTGTTCTTCAAAAAGTTAAATTTAAAGATATAGAGCCATCGCTATATATTCCTTTTATGCAGGCGGTTTCAGCCGTATATGAACAGCCACGGATGTTGGAAAATTTTGATTTTTATCCGATCGGAACTTCGGCGATGGTCAAGTATGCTTGGGGAACAATGATTCAAGCAGGTTTCCTTTTGGTAGGTATGCTGATTATTATTAATCTTTTGCTTTGGACCTTGTTTCGTTCAGCCAGCGCTGTAGTACTTCCACAGTTAGCTATCGGTCTTAGTATTTTGTTTGTAATTGGTGGCCTGAGTTGGCTTAATATAGCCTCCACCACACTCATTGCTTTAACAGCAATGTTAGTGATCGCCGTTGGTGTGGCGGACTGCGTCCATGTAATGAGTTCTTATCTATTGTTTAGGCGTTCTGGTAATGACCATGAACAGGCCTTGTCGCAAGCTTATGGCAAAGTTGGGGTGCCAATCTTGCTCACCACTATCACAACAATGGCAGGTATGTCCTCACTGGCAGTGACAGGAATGCCACAGTTTGTTCTGTTTGGATTCTCTTCTGCGGCAGGAGTTGGTCTAGCTTTTCTATATACAATTTATCTATTACCAGTGCTACTGGATTACTGGCATCCAATGCAAGACAAGAAAGTTTCAAATGTCGTTCAACACAAGAAAACTTTAATAAGCTTAATTAAAGCTTTCTTTAAGTTGATTCAAATAAAGGTTTTAAAGTTTTTATGCTTTTTTGCGAAGCCAATAATAAATTTATCACAAAGAATTGGTTTAACTTGGCTACTGGGGGCAGACTGGTTGCAGCCATTATTAGATAAAATTCCATCCGTCGTGCAGCGTTTTCGATATGCAGTAGTTGTGATTTTTTTTGGCGTATTTGGAATCTGTTTGTACGGCGCAACTCAAGTCAAAATTGACTCCAACTTGGTTGAGCTTTATTCTGATGATGTTCCTATTGGCCAGGCATATGATATCGTTGATGAGCACATGATGGGTACAGGTAATATGATTATTGTGGTTAATACCGGAGAGTCTGACGCCATCATGGACCCTGCAGTTTTAAACGCAATGAGTCGTCTCCAGAGTCAAGTCAAGGAAAGTTATAGCAAATATATTATTCGAACTAACTCCTTAGCAGACTTGGTTAAAGAAACTCATGCCATTATGCAAGATGATGAACAGTACCGAACCATCCCTGACAGTCAAATCACGGTATCACAGTTGTTGTATTTGTTTAACAGCGCTAACCCCGAAGAACGTCGAGCCTTGGTAAGTGATGACTACAGTAAGAGTCACATTAGTATTCAGTTAAAAAATGCAGGGTCAAATGAATACGCAGAATTTTTTGAAGGCATCCGAAAGGACATAGACAATGAATTTGATACATTAAAAGACCGTTACCCTAATTTGGACGTTGAAATTACCGGTACTTTTGCAATGATGATGAGGCTTGCAGATGATTTAAGTAGGAACCAGTTCAAGAGTTTAGCTATAGCTGCTGTAGTTATTAGTTGCTTGTTGATGGTGACACTGGGTTCACTGCAGGCAGGAGCTATGTCGATTGTCCCTAACTTAATCCCAGCCACTCTGGCTTTTGGCCTAATGGGTCTTTTTGGAATCCCACTCGACACAGATACCCTGATGATTGCACCTTTGATAATAGGTATAGCGGTAGATGATACGATTCACTTTATTAGTCATTATAGAATGTCACTAGCTGAAAACAACAACATGCGATTAGCCTTGGTTGGGGCAATAAAAGAGGTAGGTCAAGCGGTTACATTTACAACATTAATACTCGGTTTTGGTTTCTTTATGCTTACGTTTAGTGACTATTTGGGTTTGGCAAAGATAGGCGGTTTTGGATCATTAGCTATATTTGTCGCCCTGCTCTGTGACTTGCTCTTTTTCCCGGCACTGATTATGATATTTAAACCAAAATTTGGCCAGAAAGATGTTGAAGATAATTTAAATTTTATAGAGGTTGCAAAATGAAACGATTACTAGTTACTTCAAATTACTCATTACTCGTTATTGTGCTGAGTGTTTTTTTATCACTTTCTAGTTTGCAGGTCTATGCTGAAACTGACTTAAGTGCAAGAGAAATTATGGAAAAAGTTGACGAAGAAAGCCGTACGTCTTCAGAATCTGCCTTCACTCGAATGAAGCTGACTACTTGTAAGTATGGCCTTAGTGGAGAAAAGGTAAAGTGTGTCGAAACAGCGCGAGTTAAGTTGGTTGAGAGTGCACAAATTAATACCGGTAAAGATAACAAAGACTCCAAGAGTATTGCCATCATCCTTGAACCTTCAAGTGAGAAAGGTATTGGTATGTTGTCTTACAGTTATGACGATAGTGATCGAGACAATGAAACTTGGTTGTATCTCTCTGCTCTTGGAAAAGTGAAGAGAATTAGTGTTAGAAACAGTGACGATGAAGAAACTGAATCAGCCAGCATTTTTGGAACAGAGATGACAACTGAAGATCAAGAGACAGGGAAGCTTGATGACTATACTTATGAGCTACTTGGGCAAGGGGAATTTAGAGGAAGAGAGGTTGCAGTAATCGAGTCAATACCTAAGACACAACGTTTAAGTAAAAGCAGCTATGGAAAGCCGAAAAGCAGGATTTATAAAGAAAGATGTATAACTCTTAAAGTACAAATGTTTGATAAATACAATAATCCTATGACAAAGCTTGAGGTAGGTAAGGTTGAAACGATAAATGATGTTTGGATGGGAAGAAGTCTTACATATTTTAATACAGTCAGCAACAGGTTAACCAATATGAAACTTGAGGCGATTAACTTTGATATGGAAATTAAAGAAGACTTTCTTACCCAAAGGGCATTGACAGATCAAGCTTTTAGGGAAAAGTTTCTCAAAGATTTGCGCAAGCAGGCTAAATAATTTCTAAGTAAGTTATGGCTAAATTAATCAATAAACTGATTATCTGTGTTTTTTTTGGCATATCGCTTAGCCCTTTAGTTTCGGCCGATGACTTATTATTTGAAGATGAAGTACTTTTTGAAGAGTCTAGTCAAGAATTTGATGAATGGTCAGATGATAGCGATCTCTTTAGCGATGAAATTAAGAATGCAAGACCTTTTGCCTGGTTAAATATTGGGGTTGCGCAAAAATGGGGATTCAATCCAGCAAGTGATTGGAGTACGACGAAGGAGAGGACCGAGCTTATTCTTGGAACAACCGGCTCAGTTTTTGATACCGGATACGGTGAATTGGAGATAAAGGCAACCAAATACTGGCCAAGTGATAGTTACCATTCAACTAAATCCAGCGATATCGAGATAGAAAGAGCCTTTTTACAGTTTAGTTTTGATAAATGGAGCACTAAGCTGGGCCGATACACCATCGGCTGGGGTGAGCTTGAAGGCGGCGAACTAGCCGTTAACAACCCAACAGGTGGGTTGACTGCTCCATAGAAACAGTCTCAGTGGCTTATGAGTGCCACTCGATATGGGGATAAAAGTGATATTAGTGTTTTTTATAATCCCAATCCTAAGATTACGAATAGCACTTTATTATCCCTAAAGGATGAAAGGCACCGTGAATTTGGACTGCGTTACGGGCTCAATACAGAGGGTAGTGACATGGCATTCTATGCTGCTCAATTGATACCTAATGATGCTTTAAAGAATCTTACTGATGACCTGGCTTATGCTAGTCCATATGAGTTACTAGGGTTTGGTATGAATAAGGTATTTGATGACTACTTACTTAAATTTGATATAGCCTATAAACGCAACCTACGCCAAAACCGATTAGGGCAGTTTATAAAAGCTGATAGAGTAGATTGGGATCTTGCTTTCGATATTCAAAATGATGATAGGCAATATTTAATTTCAATTAATTCGCAATATTGGTTGGATTTTTTCAATGACTATTTAACTCCTACTCTGCTAGGAAGTGTCAGCTCTGAAAAAAATAGCATGACCTATATGGCTAATGTAAGTGACAAGTTCGGTGATTCTGATTGGAGCTGGAATTTATCCAATATTATTGCTGCCAACAATGACCTTTCATTAATTACTGCTGGTCTTGAATGGGATATCAGTGATAACTTAAATGTCAAATTAAATGCCACAAGGGCAAATGCTAAACTTGACCGTGCATTTAGCTTACTCGACGATTATCAGCGAGTTAATTTAGAGGTTAAATTCCAGTATTGATTTTGACAGATATATTTGGTTAGTTTAGTGAGTAGATAATGAGTCGTATCAACTCCTCTAATAGCATAGGACATAGTATAATTTGCGTAAGTTAATTTAGGGCTAAGTAATGTTAGATAGTAAGCTTTTAAGGGGCAATATAGATTTTGTAGTTGAGCAACTCAAGAGGCGAAATTTTACTTTTGATGTTGCTCAATATAATAAGCTTGAAGATCAAAGAAAAGTAATTCAAGTGCAAACTCAAGACTTGCAAAATCTTCGCAACACAAAATCTAAGGCAATTGGTCAAGCAAAAGCTTCTGGTGAAAACATGCAGCCACTGCTTGACGAGGTTTCAGAGTTAGGACAAAAACTTGACGATGCCAAATCTAAATTACAAGGTATTCAGGCAAAGATTGAAGAAATAGTGATGGCGATACCAAACATTCCTCATCCCTCTGTACCAGAAGCTGATAGTGAAGATGATAATATTGAGATATTAAAGTGGGGTAAGCCAGCCATGCTAGATTTTGATATAAAAGATCATGTTGAGTTGGGTGAAATGCATGGAATGGACTTCGCTGCTGCTGCAAAAATTTCAGGGGCAAGGTTCGTTGTTATTACTGGAAAACTCGCTAAATTACAGCGTGCCCTAACTCAGTTTATGTTAGATCACCATATCGAGAAAAATAGCTACACCGAAACCTATGTGCCCTACTTAGTTAACGCAGACTCTTTGACGGGAACTGGGCAATTACCAAAATTTGAAGCTGATTTATTTAAAACCCATCTGCATGGTGAAGAAGGCGAAGCAAAGGCGCTTTATTTAATACCAACAGCAGAGGTTCCGGTGACCAATATTGTTCGTGAATCAATCATTAAGGGCTCTGAACTACCACTTAAGTTTGTTGCTCACACGCCGTGTTTTCGTTCTGAAGCTGGGTCATACGGAAAAGATACCAGGGGCTTGATTCGTCAGCACCAGTTTGAAAAAGTTGAATTGGTGCAAATTTCTAAACCAGATAATTCTTATGAGGTGCTTGAAGAGTTAACTTCTCACGCTGAAGGTATTCTGCAATTATTGGAATTACCTTATCGTAAAGTTAACTTATGTACCGGTGATCTGGGCTTCGCTTCAGCTAAAACCTATGACCTAGAAGTTTGGTTGCCGGGTCAAAAGGCGTATCGTGAAATTTCTTCATGCTCATGCTTTGAAGGATTTCAAGCGAGACGTATGAAAATCAGATGGAAAAACCCAGAGACCAAGGAAACAGAATTTTTGCATACCTTGAACGGTTCTGGACTAGCGGTGGGTAGAACTTTGGTTGCTGTCATAGAAAATTATCAGAATGCTGATGGCAGTATTGCCATTCCTAAGGTCTTACAAAGCTACATGGGTGGTGTAACTACGATAAAATAACCCCTTTATATTTTTTTGGAGTCAAAGATGAATTTACCACCAGAGCTTTTTTTGGTAGCAATGTTTGTGTTGATGTATTTTTTGTTAATCAGACCACAACAAAAGCGCGCTAAGGATCACAAAAAATTACTGAGTGAACTTAAAAAAGGTGACGAGATTGTTACCAATGGAGGTGTTGTAGGCAAAATTAACTCTGTTGACGAGTCTTTTGCAGCACTAGAGATTGCTGAAGGTGTGGTTGTAAAAGTACAAAAACAGGGCATTAATCAAAAAATGCCAAAAGGTAGCGCTAAGCTCTAACTTATAAACAATTAATTTAGATGAATCATTACCCTGTTTGGAAAAATGCACTAATTGTTTTTTTCCTATTTATCTCAGCTTTATATGCATTGCCAAATATTTATGGCTCAGATTTAGCTATCCAAATCTCTGGCACTGGTGATTATGTTGTCCAAGATCAAGACGTCAAAAACATTAAAAACTCATTAGAAGCTAATGAAATTGATTATAAATCAATGGGGTTAGTCGATAGACGCATCTTGATTCGTTTTGAGGATTCAAAATCGCAACTCTCTTCAAAGGCTTTGTTAAAAAATACCCTTAGCAGGAATTATGTAGTTGCTTTGAATCTGGCGCCTTCAATTCCGCAGTGGCTATCAAACGTAGGTGGTAAAGCTATGTCACTAGGACTAGATCTAAGGGGCGGTGTACACTTTTTGCTTGAAGTCGATATGGAAGCTGTAGTGTCAATGGCTATAGACCGATACTATAATGAGGTAAGAACTGTACTTCGTGAAGACCGCGTATACAAAAGCATTCGTAAAGAGGGTAACCTTTTGGTGGTTAGCTTTAAGACTGAAAACCTTAAAACTGAAGCTAAAAAGCTCATCAAAGATGAGCTTTCTGATTTAAATATTGTTGAGGGAAGTGAAACTGATCTTCAGTTGAGTTTGGAGATTTCTTCTAATGTACAAAGTGCAGCTAAATCTAGCGCTTTAAAACAAAATATTATAACACTTAGTAATCGTGTGAATGAGTTAGGTGTTGCGGAGCCAATTATCCAACAGCAAGGCTCAGAGAGGATTGTAGTGCAATTACCTGGCGTACAAGATACAGCCAGAGCCAAAGAAATTTTAGGCGCCGTCGCAACGGTTGAGTTTAGGTTGGTCGATGAAAAAAATGATTTACAGACGGCAGTTCAGTCAGGAAAAATTCCGGTAGGTTCGAAGCTCTATAAATTTAAGAGTGGCGAACCGTTGCTTCTTAAAACCGCTGTTATTGTAACTGGTGAGAATATCGTTGATGCGGCATCAAGTGTTGACCAAGATAACAGCCCGATGGTTAGTATCACCTTGGACAACGCTGGCGGACGAACGATGCTTGAAACGACCAAGGAATTTCTACATCATCGTATGGCTGTTGTTTACATTGAGAACAAAGTTGAGACGATTGTTGAAGATGGAAACACAGTAAAAAAACGTAGTAAAACGCAGGATATTATCAATGCTGCAACCATTCAAGGTACTTTTTCAAATCGCTTCCAGATAACAGGTTTAGATAGTGCCAGAGAGGCAAGAAATCTTGCCTTGTTGTTAAGAGCAGGTGCACTATCAGCGCCTATTGAAATCATTGAAGAGCGAACTATTGGACCAAGCCTAGGTGCAGATAATATTCAGAAAGGATTGATATCTGTTTTGGTTGGGTTTGCTTTGGTTCTACTTTTTATGGGCTGGCGCTATAGAGTGTTTGGTTTAGTAGCAAATTTAGCTTTAACACTTAACTTGGTGACAATTGTATCCATCCTTTCTATGCTTCAGGCAACCCTAACTTTACCGGGTATAGCCGGCATAGTGTTAACTGTAGGTATGGCAGTTGATGCCAATGTGCTAATTTTTGAACGCATCAAAGAGGAATTACAATTAAATAAAAATATTCAAAAAGCGATTTCTGCAGGATACGCAAAAGCATTATTAACGATTGCCGATGCCAACATTACCACATTGATTGCTTCATTGGTTTTGTTTAGTTTTGGTACTGGTGCAGTTAAAGGTTTTGCTGTAACCCTCTCGATCGGAATTATTACATCAATGTTCACTGCAATCGTTGTCTCTCGGGCAGTGATTAATCTCATCTATGGTGGCAGAAAAGTTGAGGAGTTAGCAATATGAGCCTGAGATCATTAAAACTGCCAACAATAGATTTTATCAATAAGCGTAAATACGCAATGGTGTCTTCTGCATTTTTGTTAATTGTGTCAATCATCTCACTTGGTTTGCAAGGACTTAAACTTGGAATTGACTTTACTGGTGGAACCTTAATAGAGGTGGGTTATCAGCAGACAGCAGACCTTGAAGATATTCGTACAAAATTAGCTAGCGCTAACTATTCGGGCACAAATGTACAGTACTTTGGATCGGACACGGAGGTATTAATACAGTTAGAACCTCAGTCTATTTCATCTGCTAAGCTTAGTTCGTCAATTATTCAGATGCTTGGTGAAGGTATTGATGTGCGTCGAGTGGAGTTCGTAGGACCCAAAGTTGGTGAAGAGTTAACTAATGATGGTGGCTTAGCTTTGCTTTATGCTCTTATAGGTATTTTGATTTATGTCGCTTTTAGATTTGAATATCGTTTTGCTCTAGCCTCGATTACTGCGCTGGTTCATGACGTTATTATTACACTGGGTGTTTTTTCAATACTGCAAATTGCATTTGATTTAACTGTGCTGGCTGCAATTCTTGCCGTCATCGGTTACTCCCTTAATGACACGATTGTGGTTTTTGATCGGATTCGGGAAAACTTTCTTTCCACTCGACACATTGAGCCTGTACCGATTGTTAATGATGCTCTAAATCAAACATTAGCACGCACATTAATGACATCATTGACGACATTGCTAGTTCTTTTAGCTTTATTTTATTTGGGTGGTGAAGTGATACATAGCTTTGCTGGTGCACTTATAATTGGTGTTGTTATTGGTACCTATTCTTCTATCTTTGTAGCTAGCTCTATGATTCTAGCACTAGGAATTTCCAAAGAGGATATGCTACCTTCTGAAAAGGAAAAAAAGGAAATTGACGCCAGGCCATAAATATCAAGCTATAGCTCCAATGTCAAAAAAGAAGGCTGTGAAGGTTTATTGATTAAATCGTTCAAATACAAGGCAGGCATTCGTGCCACCAAACCCAAAGCTATTTGATAGTATACGGTTGAGCTTTAATTGTGTTGTTTTTCTAACAATAGGCATTCCTTCTGCTTCCTCGTCAAGTGTTTCAATGTTTACCGATTCAGCGACGAAATCATTTTCAAGCATCAGCAATGAGTATATAGATTCATTCACTCCCGCAGCGCCTAACGCG
>ERZ724564.46-NODE-46-length-10722-cov-1.670316_pt1 | contig 10722 bp, 14 predicted proteins | sample MGYA00375858_ERZ724564 | MGnify/ENA primary metagenome ERZ724564 (study PRJEB28725, sample SAMN03264856) | marine sediment metagenome | biome: marine pelagic biome; feature: marine oligotrophic desert; material: ocean water | place: Pacific Ocean:North Pacific... | reverse complement strand
TTTATAAATAGAATGTAAGGTTTCTTTGCATGGGTTTCTTCGTCCAATATGAGTGACCTCATGACCTGCATCTAGAATTGCAGGAACTAAAAATTCACGAGCAATTTTTGCTTCACCTAAAATTCCAAATTTCATTTAAACCTTATATTTGTTTTTTATTGAAGAGATAATAATACTTGTTATTATTATGTGATTTTTAGAATAATATTACAAATTGTATTAACATGTAACATTAACGTTTTAAAAGAAATTTATCCTAAGGGATTACGATGCCTCTAAACGCAATTAAACACCCTTTATTAGCTCATAAAATTGCCTTGCTTAGGCAAGATGGAAGAAGTACAAAGCAATTTCGTGAGCTATCTAATGAAGTTGCAAGTCTATTAACTTATGAGGCTACTCGGAATTTACCACTGGAAAATAGTGAAATTATTGGTTGGCAAGGTAAGCCGATAAAAACTCAAATGCTTTCTGGCAAAAAACTTTCGATAGTTCCTATTTTGCGAGCAGGTTTAGGGATGCTTGATTGTGTATTGACATTGGTACCTAATGCTAAAGTCAGTGTTGTTGGGCTTTATAGGGATGAAGAAACTTTAAATCCAGTTGCATACTTCGACAAAATTATTACAGACATTGGCCAAAGAACTGCCTTAATTATTGATCCTATGTTGGCAACCGGAGGAACATTGCTCGCTACAATTGACCTTCTAAAACAAAAAGGATGTAAAAAAATTATTGGTTTATTTTTAGTTGCTTCTCCCGAGGGCTTAGAAAGAGTAACTAAGCTGCATACAGATGTTGATCTTTTTATTGCTGCAATAGATGACTCTTTAAATGAGAAGGGTTATATTCTGCCAGGTTTAGGAGACGCTGGTGACAAGATTTTTGGAACTAAATAAATAACTTTGATATGGCGGAGAGAGAGGGATTCGAACCCTCACACGATGTTGTATTAATAGGGTTTATAGAGCCAATAGTGCATTAATCGTGCATTAATTAGACCAATCATGCACTAATCAGCCCTATTTTTATGCACTATAAAAAAATAAAGCCCATGGCTAGAGTTTGATACAATTGTCAGCATTTATTCAGCTTTACTGGCTTTACTTTTTTTTGGTAACTTAATACTTATGTCTGTTATATCTTTTCCCCCATCAAGATTTAGCCCGTCTGAAGCCCACCAAATAGCCAAAACTTTATACGGTTTTGAAGTCTCAGTTAAAGTCTTGGATAGTGAGCGAGATCAGAATTTTTATTTGAAACGTGAAGATGGCAAGGAATTTGTATTAAAGATTTCAAATCCGGCGGAGGATGTTGAGCTCATTAAGTTACAGGTCGCTAGTTTGAAGCATATCGCCAACTTTGATTCCTCCATACAAGTACCAAGTACGATTCAGACTGTAGGTGGTAAATTTATTAGTCGGCATAATGGCTGTTTTATTCGCCTACAATCTTTTTTAGCAGGACACTTTATAAAGGACATTGAGAATCCTGAGTCTTTCTTATTGGAAGAATTTGGCGCATTTCTGGGTAAGTTGGACGTTGCTTTTCGAGAGTTTGGTTATCCGGATTTAAAGCGTAAATGGATATGGGATGTTAGAAATATTGACTTTTTGAAAAGTCATTTAGACTATATTGAGAGTGAGTCTGATAAAGCTGTAGTGCGTCATTTTATTGCAAATTATCAGTTAAACATTGTGCCGAATGAAAAATATTTACGCACCCAGTATATTCATAATGATGGCAATGATTACAATGTACTTCTAAATGACAATGGCCACATATCTGGCGTTATTGATTTTGGTGATATGGCGCATACTTTTTTAGCAAGCGAATTAGCGGTTGCCATCACTTATCTTATTCTAGAAGAAGCAGAGCCTGAGACGAAGATCAAGTCGGTTGTGCAGGGATTTCAATCAGTTTATCCATTAAGAGACGAAGAAATTGAGTCACTCATTCATCTTGTTTGTGTACGCGCGTGTTTTAGCGTGGTAACAGCGAACTACCGAAAAAAACTATTTCCTGAAAACAAGTATATTTCTGTTACTGAGCCATACGCATGGACATTTCTGAAAAATTTTGCTGACAAAGAATTAAGTAATTTTAAAATATATTAAAAAGTGAAATCCAAAAAAAATACATTGAAGTTGAGAAAAAAACACCTGGGTCCGTCACTCTCTCTGGCTTATTCAGAGCCACTAAAAATACTCAGGGGGAAGGGGCAATATTTGTATGATGAAAAAGGCAAGGAGTATTTAGATTGTGTTAATAATATCAGTCATGTTGGGCATTGCCATCCTGCTGTTATCCAGGCGGCTCACGAGCAGAATCAACTATTAAATACTAACACTCGCTACCTGCATGATAATATTGTTGAGTTGGCTGAGAAGCTTTGCAGAAAATTACCCAAACCCTTGTCCATTTGTCATTTTGTAAATTCGGGTAGTGAGGCGAACGAGCTGGCTTTAAGAATGGCCAGAGCATATACGGGCAATGATAGCACAATTGTCCTAGATCACGCCTACCACGGAAACACCGACTCTCTAATCAATATCAGTCCTTATAAATTTAATAGTAAGGGTGGGCAGGGAAAGTCAAAACATGTTGAAGTTGTTCCGATGCCAGACTTATTCAGGGGTGAATTTAATAACCCAAAAACGGCGGGGAAACAATATGCCCAAGCGGTTCAGGAGGCAATTAATAAGCACGGTGGGGGTTCAACCTTTATGGCTGAATCGATGTTAGGTTGTGGTGGGCAAATCCCGTTACCAAATGATTTTTTAGCGGAGTCGTATAAATGGATAAGGGCGTCCTCTGGAGTTTGTATCAGTGATGAGGTTCAGGTGGGTTTGGGCAGAGTGGGCTCTGCCTATTGGGGGTTTGAGACACAAGAAGTCATCCCGGACATCGTCACAATTGGCAAACCGCTGGGTAACGGCCACCCTATAGCAGCTGTTGTGACCACAGCTGAAATAGCAAGCTTCTTTAATAATGGCATGGAGTATTTCAATTCTTTTGGTGGCAACCCAGTTTCTTGTGCAATTGGACTCTCTGTTCTCAATGTAATCGAACAGGAGGGGTTGCAGCAGAATGCCCTAAATGTAGGAAATTATTTGTTCTCAGAGTTGTGTTTATTAAAAGATAAATTTTCATTGATTGGCGATGTTCGAGGCGCTGGATTATTTATTGGAATCGAATTGGTTGAAGACAGAAAAACCCTGAAACCGGCAACAGAAAAGGCAAAGTTGATTACTGATAAAATGAAAGAACTTGGCATACTTCTCAGTACTGATGGGCCACATAATAATGTTATTAAAATTAAACCTCCTTTGGTCTTTACCCAGGACAATGCAAAGTTGTTGGTGGATTCATTGTCAAAGTTATTAGCCTAGCATTTGATATGTAAATAGGTGTAATAAAGGAAAAATAGAATCGTGCATTAATCGTGCATTAATTAGCCCAATCATGCACTAATCAGCCCTAGTTTTATGCATTATAAAAAAATAAAGCCTATTGGAATGGAGGATGTATGGCGGAGAGAGAGGGATTCGAACCCTCGATAGGAGTTAAAGCCTATATTCCCTTAGCAGGGGAACGCCTTCAGCCACTCGGCCATCTCTCCGAAGAGTGCATATTATACTGTATATATTTCAGACGAGTATTTGAGTAATGCAATAGAAATTCTGCCGATTAATCCTGTAATCGTTCAAATCCAGCCAAACATTATTCAATGATTTCAAAGTCATGGGTTATGACTGCAGTTTTACCAAGCATAATTGAGGCTGAACAATACTTTTCAGCTGAAAGCGTGATTGCTTTATCAACCTTTTTTGAATCGAGATCTTTACCTTTAACAATAAAATGAATGTGAATATTGGTAAAAACTTTTGGGTATTCATCAGCACGATCTGCATTAACTTTGGTTTCACAATACACAAGATCTTCGCGCATTTTTTTAAGTGTAGTGACGACATCAATCATAGTGCAACCAGCCATTCCAAGCAGCAGCATCTCCATTGGTCTGACACCTAAATTTTCACCACCAATTTCTGGTGGTCCGTCCATAGTAATAGCATGTCCACTATCTGACTTGCCTACCATCAACATGCCATCAACCCAATTAACTGAAATATTCATCCAAAAAACTCCTTAAGTTGCTGGCCAGGATTAGAATGCATCATAAAAGCCTCACCAACCACAAATCCAAACACATTATTGTTATGCATCAATTCTATATCAGTCTTTGATTTGATGCCTGATTCAGTAATCACAAGTTTATCATCACTAATCTCATTCAACAAATCGATAGTAGTCTGAAGACTGACATCAAAACTGCGAAGATCTCTATTGTTAATTCCAATCATCGGTAAATTAATTTTTAAGGCCCGATGGAGTTCATTTAAATCGTGGACTTCAACTAAAACATCCATTTTGAGTGATATTGCGAGTTCGCTTAGTGTTTTTATTTCTTCGTCTTCTAAGCAAGAAGCAATCAATAAAATACAATCCGCACCCATTGCCCTTGATTCATATACTTGATAAGGATGAATGATGAAATCTTTTCGTATTACTGGGATTGATACAGCAGCACGTGCTTTTATTAAATTCTGAGGATCTCCCTGAAAGAAATCTCGATCAGTTAAGACAGAAAGGCAACTAGCACCCCCATTTTCATAACTTTTTGCTATTTCAACAGGGTCAAAGTTCTCACACAATAAACCCTTACTAGGTGAAGCTTTCTTAATTTCAGCAAGAACGGCGCGTTGGCGATTATTAGTTTTTGTAGCCAGTGCATTATAAAAACCACGCGTTTTGTCGGCAAACTTAGTCAGCTCAATCATCCTTTCTATCGGGATACGATTGATTGATTCATCAATTTCTTCACGCTTTCTGGCAACGATTCGCTTTAAAATGTCAGGTGTTTTTTGGGCCATGGTTTGATTGAATTTATAACAATGGTTATTTTAAACGAATATAATTTACTTTTATATTTAAGTCTTGGGTGAAGTTCGTGAAGTTATTAGATTTTCATACTGGTATTGATCAACCATTTTTTTTAATTGCTGGACCCTGTGTCATCGAATCAGAATCTTTGGCAATGGAGAGTGCGAGTTACTTAAAAAAAGTATGCGCTGAATTGGATATTAATTTTATTTATAAGTCTTCATACGACAAAGCAAACCGCACCAGCGCAGATAGTTTTCGGGGCTTAGGCATCGAAGAAGGTCTTAGAATTTTGGAAAAAGTTAAAGCTGAGGTAGGCGTTTTTGTACTCACAGATGTACACGAAGATACACCGCTTGATGAGGTCGCTTCGGTGGTAGATGTTTTACAAACGCCAGCCTTTCTGGTTCGGCAAACAAATTTTATTCAAAATGTATGCAAACAAGGCCTACCCGTGAATATTAAAAAAGGTCAATTCCAAGCCCCATGGGACATGGATAATGTTGTTCAGAAGGCTAAAGCAACAGGCAATCAACAGATATTAGTCTGTGAGCGAGGCACTTCTTTTGGCTACAACACATTGATTTCAGATATGAGAGGTTTGTCCAGCATGAGGTCAACAAATTGCCCCGTCGTATTTGATGCAACGCATTCTGTTCAACAACCTGGTGGCCAAGGTGAAATCTCAGGAGGACAGAGTGAGATGGTTCCGGTTCTCGAAAGGGCAGCTATTGCCGCTGGTGTTTCGGGGATGCTTATGGAAACTCATCCTAATCCATCTATTGCTAAAAGTGATGGATTAAATTCTATGCCAATGAATCAAATATCGTCTTTGCTTAAAACTCTCAAAGAAATTGACAAAATTACAAAAAATAATGGTTTTATAGAGGATTTTTTAAATGACTAAAATTGCAATAACCGGTTCAAATGGACGCATGGGGCAAGCTTTAATAGAGGCTGTTAACCTCAACCCTAATGTGTCACAGGGCTCAATACTCAATAGAGGAGATGATATTGAACGAGTGCTCAAAGATTTCGACGTTTTAGTAGATTTCACTCGGCCCGAAGCAACACTAAATGCTTTGTCAATTTGTCAGAATGCAGGTAAAGCAATGGTTATTGGGACAACGGGCTTTAGTGATGAAGATCTTAAGATTATCGATCAAGCATCAAGCGATATACCAATCGTGTTTGCGCCTAATATGAGTATTGGGGTGAATTTAACTCTTAAGCTTCTTGAGACAACTGCAAAGGTGATTGGCACTGATTCTAATATTGAAATTGTAGAAGCTCATCACCGTCACAAGGTCGATGCTCCTTCTGGTACTGCACTTAAAATGGGTGAGGTTATTGCCAATGCACTTGGTAGAGATTTATCTGAATGTGCAGTGTATGGGCGTGAAGGCACAGAAGAACCTAGAGATAGACAAACTATTGGTTTTTCTTCTATCAGGGGTGGTGATGTTGTTGGTGAACATACAGTTACCTTTTTTATGGAAGGGGAACGTGTTGAAATCACCCACAAGGCCTCATCTAGGATGACCTATGCTAACGGAGCTGTAAAAGCTTGTCAATGGCTAACTAATCAAGAAAATGGACTGTATTCCATGCAAGACGTATTAGATCTTTAAAGGATTCAAATGTTATATGCAATTATTTCACAGGACGTTGAAAACAGCTTAGAAAAAAGAATTGGGGCACGTCCTGAGCATATTGATCGATTAAATAAGTTAAAAGACGAAGGTCGACTTATTTTGGCTGGTCCTCATCCAGCTATTGATAACTATGAACCTGGTGAGGCAGGATTTACGGGCTCATTTGTTGTTGCATAGTTTGAAGATCTTATGGAAGCTAGAGATTGGGCTGATGCTGATCCTTATGTTGCTGCTGGTGTTTATTCAAGTGTAGTAGTGAAAACTTTTAAGAAAGTCTTGCCGTAAATGTAGAAGTTTAGTCAATAAGAAATAAAGGATAATTTGTCACATTATTGTTATAACCACTGAGGACCAGTAATTAATAAATGATTACAGTTAAGAATTTATCAAAACATTTTGGTGGTATCAAGGCTGTTGATGGTGTTGATTTGCACATCGACCGAGGTTCTATTACGGGTTTGGTTGGGCCTAATGGCGCTGGAAAAACCACGATGTTTAACTTAATTGCGGGCCTATACCAGCCAACAGAAGGCGAAATCATCCTTGATGGCGAGAATGTTACCGAGTTAACCTCTCATCAACTGTTTCACAAGGGATTACTGAGGACATTTCAAATTTCGCATGAATTTCCAACCTTGAGCGTGTTAGATAATTGAATGATGGTTCCTGACAATCAATTGGGTTAGTATTTGATGAATACTTGGCTCAAACGTAAGCAAATTCAAGAAGAAGAAAAAATCCTACAAGAAAAAGCAGAAGGCGTCATTGACTTTTTGAATATCAGTCATTTAAAAAATGAAAGGGCAGCAAATCTTTCTGGAGGCCAGAAGAAATTGCTCGAGTTGGCTCGTACAATGATGGTAGACGCCAAGGTGGTACTTTTAGACGAGGTAGGTGCTGGAGTGAATCGTACACTATTGAAGCAGATTGGAGATGCCATCTTGCGACTCAATTCAGAACGAGGTTACACCTTTTGTATGATTGAGCATGATATGGATTTTATTTCCAGGTTGTGCAACCCAGTCGTTGTTCTGGCCGAAGGACAAATTCTGACCATAGGCACTCCAGATGAAATAAAGAGCAGCGACGCAGTAATCGACGCCTATCTAGGTAAAGGTCTGAGAACCGAGGTTTCGGCGTAGTGGCTTATCTAGAAGGAACCAATTTGGTAGCCGCTTATGGTGTAGTACCGATACTGCATGAATGCTCCGTTGAAGTTGAAAAGGGTGAGCTGGCAGTAATTGTAGGTCCAAATGGTGCCGGCAAGTCTACCGTCATGAGAGTACTTCTAGGCATGCTGGAGGCGACAGCTGGCGAAGTTAAATTAGATGGTCAAGATATATCAATGCTTTCTACTCAAGAAAGAATTAGTCTAGGCTTGGCTTTTGTTCCTCAGAACAAAAACGTATTTCCATCAATGACGGTTGAAGAGAATCTTGAGATGGGTGGATTTCTAAGATTGGATGATATAAACAAAACAATTGAAGAGGTGTATTCTCTTTTCCCCATCCTTTATGAGAAGCGCAAACAACTTGCAGAAGAGCTTTCGGGTGGACAAAGACAACAGGTTGCTTTTGGAAGAGCAATGATGACTCAGCCTTCTGTAATGCTTCTAGATGAGCCTACGGCAGGAGTTTCTCCAATTGTTATGGATGAAATTTTTTCTACTATTGTAGATGTTAGAAATGCTGGTATGGCGGTTCTTATGGTTGAACAGAATGCCCAACAGGCACTCAATATAGCTGATAAGGGTTATGTTTTGGTATCGGGTCGTAATGAACATACTGGAACGGGTAGTGAATTGATTAATGACCCTGAAGTCATAAAGAAATTTTTGTGAGGTTAAATGTCGGATTCTATTGATATTAGTAACTCCTTCGCTTTAATGACTAATTTTGTCATTCTCCCGGCGCTTTCATATGGCTCACAATTGGCACTAGGTGCTTTGGCGGTGACTTTAGTATATTCAATTTTGAGGTTTTCCAATTTTGCCCAAGGTGACAGTATGGCTTTTGGAACGATGATTGTTATATTACTTACTGGTTTTATGATTGGCAAGGGTTGGACAATTACTGGAATTCCAACTGCTCTCTTAGTAATTCCTATTGCGGTAATTGGAACTTCAATCTATATGCTTACAATGGACAGGTTGGTTTACAGGCACTATCGCAGAATAAAGGTTAAGCAGAATATTGTCGGTATTACAGCATCAATAGGCGTTATGTTTATTACGGGGGGTATAGTTAGGTTTATATTAGGAGCTTCTCCACAAAGATTTGAAGATGGTGAGAGATTTATTTTTTCTGTAAGAGAATTCAAGGCTTTTACTGGGCTCGAACAGGGTATAGCTCTTAAAACTTCTCAGTTCCTTACTATCACTATTGCTATATTACTTGTTGCTTTTCTATTTTATTTTTTACAAAAAACTAAAACTGGAAAAGCTATGCGCGCTTATTCAGATAATACAGAGTTGGCTCTTCTCTCTGGTATTGACCCAGATAAGGTGGTGCAAATAACCTGGTTACTGGTCGCAGCTCTTACTACAATAGCTGGCGCACTTTATGGGCTTGATAAAGGCTTTGCACCGCAACAATATCATTTATTGCTTTTACCAATTTTTGCCTCAGTCATCGTAGGCGGTATTGGGTCACCATTGGGGGCAATAGCGGGTGCCTTTTTGGTCTCATTTTCTGAGGTACTGCTTACTTACGCCTATAAGAAGTTTTTAATATATTTGTTGCCACTTTCTATGCATCCTAATTCCTTGGTTCAGCTTATTGGAACTGAGTATAAATATGCAATATCTTTTGTTATTTTGGTAACTGTTCTCTTAATTAGGCCTACAGGATTACGTAAAGGTAAGGTGATAGACGGTGATTAATTTTAATGATATATGGGAGTCTTATAAAACCATAATTAGTTTTACAATTATGGGTTTGGTGCTTTTATTTGTTGGGTTAAACCAATCATGGGCTCTGGTACTTGGCATCGTAAACTTATCTCGAATTTCAGCTATTATGGCTCTGGGCGTAAATATTCAATGGGGTTATGCAGGTCTTTTTAATGTAGGAAGTATGGGTTTGGCTGCTCTATGTGGTGTCAGTGTAGTTTTGATAGCTCAGCAGCCTGTTACCGAAGCAATTGATGCGGGTGGTTTAAAAATGTTATTTGCCCTTGTTCTTGGTGCTATAACTATTGTTACTGGAGTAGTGCTTAATAAGAAAGGCTTTAATAAATGGTTAATAGCCTCAATAGTCGTTATTGGTTATCTATTTACGAGGCATTATTTTTCTGAAGCTTCAGATGTAATTGAAAAAGTAGATCCAGCAATTACAGGCTATTTGGGTGGATTTGGTTTTCCAATTGCTTTTTCATGGATCGTTGGTGGCTTGGCTGCTGCAGGAGCTGCTTGGTGGATTGGAAAGATTACTTTAAGTTTAAGGGCGGATTATCTTGCAATTGCAACCATGGGTATTGATGAAATTATTCTCTACGTCGTAAAAAATGAAGACTGGTTTGTTCGTGGTGTTAAAAATGTTGCTGGACTTCCTAGACCTGTTCCTTACGAAGTTGACATGCAAAAGTCTGAATGGCTACTAAATATTGTTGCCTGGATTCATCGCTCAGACCTAGAATTATTGACTCAATCAGATCAAATTGCTCAGTTAAGCGAGTATGTTAGAGGGGCATCAGTCGTTTTTGTTAAACTTTGTTATTCAGGCTTATTTGTATTAATTTTAGTAGCTTTGATTGTGCTTTCCAATCTTGCTTTAAACTCTCCATGGGGTAGAAAAGTAAGAGCGATAAGAGATAATGAGGTTGCTGCTTCGGCTATGGGTAAAAACATCACTCGCCAGCATCTTCAAATTTTTGTTATTGGTTCTGCAATTGTAGGAATTGCCGGTGCTTTATTGGTAACCTACAATGGAATATTTATTCCCACTTCTTACATGCCTCTCAGGTTTACTTTTTTGATATGGGTAATGGTTATTCTTGGAGGCTCAGGTAATAATTTGGGATCTGTTTTGGGTGCATTTATAATCTGGTTTATATGGATTCAGTCTGGCCCAATGGGACTTTGGGCTGTTGAAATGATTGGTAGTTTCACTCAGGAAGGAAATAC
>ERZ724564.44-NODE-44-length-11149-cov-3.789058_pt1 | contig 11149 bp, 9 predicted proteins | sample MGYA00375858_ERZ724564 | MGnify/ENA primary metagenome ERZ724564 (study PRJEB28725, sample SAMN03264856) | marine sediment metagenome | biome: marine pelagic biome; feature: marine oligotrophic desert; material: ocean water | place: Pacific Ocean:North Pacific... | reverse complement strand
CCACACATAGCAGAAGAAATATGGGAAAAACTAGGCAATTCAGAATTAGCTTCAAAATCAGCGTGGCCTTCATCTATTGGAATAGAAATTGATTCAAAATCAATTCAAACTGAAACGTTGCTAAAATCAATTATTGATGACATTAACAATATTCTAAAAGTAACCAAAATTTCGCCAAAAAAAATTACAATTTACACTGCAGAACAATGGAAATCTAAAGCCTATAATTCAATTCTTAAAAATGTGCTAGATGGTCAAACGAACATAGGTACAATCATAAAATCATTAATTGCAAATAAGGAAACAGAACAAATCAAAAAAGATCCTGATTTTGTAAAAAAAACACTCAACGACATTCTATCGGAACCTGTTGAACTAAGAAAGGGAAGAATGAATATTGGTCAAATAGATGAAAAGCAAATAATTAGTTCAGAATTATCATCACTTGTAAAAAATGACTATGATGTTGAGCTTAGTGTTTTTTCCGAATCAGACTCTGAAAAATATGATCCTAAAAATAAAGCAAAAGCCGCTAGGCCCTTCAAGCCAGCCATACTAATCGAATAGAGATGGTATTTATTTTGTTAAAATTAGTTTGATTTAGAATGAAAATCGCTGTTATGGGTATGGGAGTAGCCGGCAGTTATCTAGTTTCTAGATTGAAAAATGACCATGAGGTGGTAGGTTTTGAAAGAATGGATGAGGTTAAACATGACTCAATTTGTGCGTGGGGATCCATCAAATCTACTATGATAGATTTATGCAAGAAATCAGGTATTGATTTTGAAAAATATGTTGTGCATGATGGTAAAAAAATGTATGTTGATATGAATAACCAAGAAAGATTTCAAATTGGGTTACATGGATTATGTACATACGAAAAGTTGAGTTTGATTAAGGATTTCATCAAGGATTCTGAAGTTCATTTTGGAGTAAATAAAAAACTAGAGGAATTAGAGTCAGAATTTGACATTATAGTTGACTGCACAGGATTTCATCGAATTTATTTACCAAAATTAGAACAGGACTTTTGTCTACCTACATACGAATACAAAATTGAATATGAAAATGGAGTGCCCTTTGATGACTTTTACATAAAACCATTTCCTCATATGTCAGGTTACTTTTGGTATTTTCCAATGGGTAAGAACCTTGCACATATTGGTGCAGGTGACTATAACAAACAACACGTAGAAGAAACTAACAAATTCTTTAAGAAGTATGGAGGTAAGGTAACAAAAACTGTAGGTCGACCCATAAGACTTGCTACGCCAAATATGTGTAAACCATTTTACAAAGGAAAAGTTGTTGGAGTAGGCGAATCTATAGGAACTGTCTATCCATTACTTGGTGAGGGAATCATTCCAAGTATGATGTGTGCAGACATTTTTGTTAAAAATCTTGGTGATAATGAAAGTTATGAGAAAGAAGTTGATGAATATTTCAAGATCTATGGAAAAGTTTTCAATTTTATAAGAACTAAATTACACAATAAATTCAATATATTAAGAATGCTGCCTGACCTTCTTTCCATATTTAGATATATGAAAAAGAATGAAGAAAGATTTGGAATGGAAATTAATATGCGTGACTTGATGAAAGTCGCAAAAGCTTAACCTAAACTTATTGAACCTAATCCTTCACGCATAGTTCCGCTAGACTTTGTGTTGTAATCATATATTATTTCAGAATATTCATGTAAAATTTCTTTCATGGAATCAATTGAATCATCAAGATAAAAACCTGGACAGTCACCAGTAAACTGAAAAGTAGCGTGAACTCTTGCATTGCCTTTATCATTTTGTAGCCATGTTGAAAATGGATATAGATAACAAACTCCAGGTCTAGTTGGATGAATACCACAAGCACCTTCTTCATCTAGAAATCTGCATTTGATGTGAGTACCATCATCTGCTTCTGTTTCATCTTCCTTTCGTTTCAAATTAATACTAGTTAATGTGGTAGAGCCACCTCCAGGACTTGGTTCCTGCCAAGTAGCTATCACTGTTTCATTTTTTATGAAATCAGATGTTTTTTGATATTTCATTCCAGCTCCGATTGTTATCAAATCATCGGAAGTTAAAGGAAGTCTACCTTGCCTTGTGCAGCAGTTTGAACAGTCTGGCCAATAACATTTCCAAAGAATAAATTTTTTTATTTTAGTCAAAAATGGGATATGAAATACAACATCTCCTATTTTTATAGAATTTTCAGAAACATCATCACGTCTTCCTAAATGAAAATCTTTGATTACTGAATCTATATCCCAGTCCTTTTCTAAAAGTTCTAATGATTTTGCAATCTCATTGTGGGACACGAATTATAATAGTGTAAAATCATATTATTAATGTTGAGTGAAAAAGGCAAGTATGCTACAGCAACACAAAATAGAAGAACCGTTTGGGAAAAAATTATCTGGCCGTTAATTTTAGAAATTGATGACGTAACATTCAGTGTAAAACAATATCAAAAAAAACGTGATGAAGCATGCCAAAAAAATAACTATAAAATTTCAGAAATATCAAGAGGATTAGCATCATTATTACAGAAAGGAATTATTGTCAAAGAGAATAATATGTATTCAATTCATTACAGATTAATCGCATATATGAGAGTAAAAGCAGATTGTGATTATCCTACTGCCATTAATGAGTCAAGAATGATATAATTATATTCTAATTTTTTTACTTGTGTTTGAAGCCCGGTAGTGTAGTGGCAAGCATAGGGGCCCCTGGAGCCTTTGACCTCGGTTCGAGTCCGGGCCGGGCTAAATTATCTAGATGCTTGAGCTATTCGCTCTAATTCGTTCTTTTTCTTGACAGAAGGTGCAGCAGTGTCATTATTGGCTGAAAGAATTAGATGTTCAGCCAAATATTCCTCGATTGCTTTTGGATTAGAAAATGTGGCTTCTTTCACCCCATCAGCAATAAATCTCAATGCTAGATCAACTCTTCTTATTGGTGCTACATCTACAGACACGTGATACACTGTTCCACCATATACAATTCTGGTAGTGTCTTCGTTTGGTGCAGAGTTTTCAACAGCACGAACTAAAATTTCAATGGGATTTTTTCCTGTTTTTTGATGAATTATTTCGAAGGCAGTTTTTACCACATTGAAGGTATGAAATTTTTTTCCCGCCATTCTTCCAGTATTTTTGGCATATTTTTTGCCAAAGTGCATCATTTTATTTACTAATCGTTCAACTATGTTAACATCAGCTTTATTGAATCGCTTTAATGCTGAACGTCCAAAACTCATTGGCAATATTGTTTCTTTTAGAGATATAGCAGTTTTAAGACCAACATCTTGTATTTCTATTTCAGATATATCCCATTTTCTAAATAACAAAAGTTTTTGCGCTGTCATTTTTTTATCTTCTTGGTTTTTCTTTCTTACCTATTACTAATTGTTTTAATGATGTGTCGTTTACTTTGAACACTTTGTATCGTACTCCAGGAATGTCTCCCATGGCGCCACCCTGAGTAGCACCCATACCTTCAATATGTACTTCATCGTGTTCATCAATAAAGTTCATTGCCCCATCTCGTGGTAAAAATGCTGTTACAGTTTTTCCATTCTTTATTAATTGAACACGAACACACTTTCTAACAGCGGAGTTTGGTTGTTTTGCTTCGACACCAACTTTTTCCAGAACAATTCCCCTTCCTTGAGGAGCACCTCCTAATGGGCTGGATTTTTTATCCAAACCTAATTTTCTTCGTTTATATGTTGATATTGACCACCGCTGACGTTTCTTCTTCATCTTCAAAATTCTGCCTGCAAACAAACCAAGTGGTGATTTTGCCAAATATTACATCTCCAATTGTGTTACTGTGGGACTGTTTATTAGAACACTTGAAATATTGAAATATTTTTTGGCAAATAGTCTAGCCTTTTCAGCATTACATCCTGCACGACCAACTACTAAGCCTTTCTTACCATGATCAACAATTATTATTGCCTGTGATGACCCATCCGGTTTTGTATCAAGTTTTACTTCGTTCACGAATTTAGGATTTAAAATAATTTTCAAAAATTTTATTGGATCATCAAAGTATTCAATTAGTTCAACATCCCGTTTTATAATAGTTTTTAGAGATTGTATATTAGAACCGCCCTTGCCAATGGCAAGACCCATCTTACCCTCCTGTACTACAAAAATAATTTTATCTTGCGTCTCATCTTCCACACAATCACGGGCAGTTGCTTTTGTAACATTTTGAAAAAGTGACATCAAACGCATTTGATCTGTTGATAATTTTATTGATTGTGGCATGGTGTTTGTATTGCTGAACTATTTCTTGGTCTCATTTAAACTTAGATAGATTTTTTCAAAATTATTTTGTTTCATGTTCTTTTATAATTGCTTGTACGTTTGTGGCAGATAACGAATTAAGGGAAATTGCTGATACACGAAATTGTAATCCGCAAAGTTTTCCTAAGGTTACAGATGTATCATTAAAGTGCAATAAAGGTACGCTGTCATTTTGTGCACTTTCCTCGATTTTTTTAGTTATTTCAGTAGAAACTGATTGCGAAATTACAACTAATTTACTATTTTTCATGGAAGATACTACTTGTTTTGTACCAAGAGTGTGTTTTCTTTCCTTAATTGCACCTGTTAGTGCTTTTTCTAATAGTTTTGCCATGGCTAGATTATTTTTTTGTTTTAGGTTTCATAAATATATCCACCGTTCCACTTCCAATTGGTATTTGGCTTCCAACTATTACATTTTCAGTAATTCCTTTCAATTCTTCAATCTCTCCTAATTTTGCAGCATTTGCAATAGTAGGCACTGTTATTTCAAAAGCTGCTCTTGCAAGAACACTATCTTTTGTTCCTGCAATTCCATGACGACCAATTTGTTGAAGATGGCCTTTATGGCACATCAGATCAGCCACTAGCATAAGATACCGTGTATCAACTTCTAATCCTTGGTTTTCTAGGGTTGCTTTGAGTTCATTAATGAGTGCATTTCTTGCTGCTTCTATTCCCAAGACAGTACTAATTTCAAACACATTGTTTGTTCTAACATTATTCTTATCAACTCCCTTAACTGAAAGGATTTCGGCTAGATTTGATCCTGTTGTTTGAATTAACCACTCTCCATTTTCTTCCTTAAGTGTTAGACGTGCTATATCGGGTACACCCTTTACCGTAGTTTTAAGCACTTTATTTCGCAAAGCAACTACTGTTGCAGCATCAGCTTCATCAACTAATTGTAAAGTAATGGTATTATTATCACCTATTGCTTTGAATTTCTTGTTTGTTTCTAAAGCAGCCATCATGTCTTCGAATCTACATCCTCTAGTTTTTAGTCGAGCATCATCAATAGTGAGTGTAATTTTAGTTTGATAATCAGTTTCTACTGGATGAATTATCAAATCGCTTACAGTTGTTTGTAAGATGTTTTTCGCTGTTTCAATTGCTTTTTCTTTAGAAGATTTTGAATCTTTGTCAAGATAAATATCCATTGAAGGAGTAGATGGTTTTTTACGTGCATCAACCAATTCAATAATTCTTGGTAGACCAAGAGTTACATTTTTCTCAGCAATTCCAGCAGTATGAAAAGTTCTAAGTGTCATTTGAGTACCAGGTTCTCCAATAGATTGTGCAGTAACAATACCAACCGCCTGCCCAGGTTCAACTTGGGATTTATCATACAGTTCAAGACCTTTTTTGCAAACATTTTCCAGTCCTGCTTTGGATAGATTAGATTTATGTAATCCGTCATTGACCATTGAGGTCAATCTTGGATTGAACGTCTTTGTATATTTTTTAGATATATTATTTATCTCGTCTTTGGTTGCTTTGCTGCCAGAATCTATAATTGATTCAGATTCAATTAATCGATTGATGTTAAATGCTTCTCCATGATCACTTTTTGCTACATCTATACCATCCTCACCATACAAAAATTGTACAATGTGACCATGTGGATCTCTTACAGTATTATCATATTCTAATCTAATATGCTCAAGTGCATTGATTAGCCTTCGCTGCATATATCCACTTTGTTGTGTTCTTACAGCAGTATCAACAAGTCCCTCTCTTCCACCCATAGCATGAAAGAAAAATTCTAAGACAGAAAGACCATCACGGAAGTTAGATTTCACAAATCCATGAGAGTCAGGATTATCGTCATGTACTTTAAAGTGAGGAAGAGTACGGTTACCATAACCTGTATGTAATCTTTTTCCACGTCTTGATTGTTGACCCAAAGCACCAGCCATCTGCCCAACATTCAAGGCAGAACCTCTAGCACCAGTAGTTGCCATAATTTTACCTGCATTGTCATCTGCAAGGTTTGAATTTGCAGTAATACCTGCTCTGTCTCTAGCCTTACCAAGTTCAAATGTGATTAATGCTTCTGCTGTTTCAGCGACAGTCAGTCCACGCAATCCTTTTAGAGTTCCCTTATTTTTTTGGCTTATTATATCTGCAACCTTATCATATGTTTCTTGTAAATCAGTAAGAATTGCCTCCCTATCTTTGTCAGAAAGTTCCAAGTCAGAATAACCATAACTAAATCCATAATTAGTGATAAACTGTTTTATTATGATAAGAATAGAGTTTAGAAATGTTTTAGCTTTTTCATTGCCATAGTCTTTTGCAATTCTATGTAAAACGCTTTCTGGTTCTTCGGCTCCAATAGATGATTTATCTATTACACCGCTAACTAATTCACCATTTTTAATCACTATATCTTTCTTTTTGCCAGATGTTCCCTTTGACCATTTAGAAGTCAATATCAAATTGAAATCAGATGGGAGGAAGAGAGAAAACAATTGTTTTCCTGTATAAAGTGAACCATTTTTATTTTTAATTTTTGGTTCTGGTAATTCCTTGTCATAACCACCTAGCATTGCAAAATTAGTAAATTCTTGTTTTGTTAAAGTAGTATCATCTTTGGTAAGAAGATATGCTCCAGTAATAAAATCACGAAGGGCACCAATGATTGGGCCACCAAATCTAGGAGAAATTAACTGTTCTTGGACTCGCATCAATAGTATTGCCTCAGCCCTTGCTTCTTCACTTTGTGGTACATGAAGATTCATTTCATCGCCATCAAAGTCAGCATTGTATGGTGGACAAACAGAAGGATGTAACCGAAAAGTTTTTCCTGGTAACACACGAACGTGGTGAGCCATTATAGACATTTGGTGAAGTGATGGTTGTCTGTTAAACAGTACAACATCACCGTGAGAAAGATGTCTTTCCACTAGATATCCTATCTCAAGTGAATCGGCAATAATTGAACGATCTTCGACAAAATCTAGTCTAATTTTAACTCCGTCAGGTCTTACAATATAATTTACCCCAGGAAATGTGTCTGGTCCATTAATAACTAATTTTTTTAGTTTTTCAATATTCCATTCAGTAACAATCTCAGGAATTGTAAGTTTAGTCGCAACCTGTACTGGAACACCGACTTCACCCAAGTCTAAATTAGGATCTGGAGAAATAACAGTTCGACTTGAAAAGTCTACCCGTTTTCCGGATAGTGATCCTCTAAAACGACCTTCCTTGCCTTTGAGTCTTTGTGTTAATGTTTTCAGAGGTCTACCAGAACGATGATGAGCCTGTGGAATTCCTGAAACCTCGTTATCAAAATAAGTTGTAGTATGATATTGAAGTAGATCAACAAGATCTTGAACTATTAGTGGAGGTGTTCCAGCTTCTTTGCTTTCTCTAAGTCGTTGATTTACCCTAATAATGTCTACCATTTTATGGGTTAGATCATCTTCAGATCTTATTCCAGTTTCAAGTATAATAGAAGGTCTAACAGTTACAGGAGGTACAGGCAATGCTTGTAAAATAAACCATTCTGGTCTTGCGGTCGCAGTGTTATAATTTAATAAATCAAGATCTTCGTCAATAATTTGTGAAAATCGTTCTCTTATTGTAACTGGTAGTAATCTATTTTCTCCAAGTTCAGTTTTTTCTATGAATATTGTTGGTTTTGTGAAAATAAGTTCGTATTGTGGTTTTCCACAATGTGGACATTCTTTTGATTTTTTTGCTTTTTCAAGTATTTGTTCTGGAATACGTTTACGTGATAGTACAGTATATGATGCACTATTTTTTTTAAATTTCGAGAACTTGTCAAGTACTTCCTGAGGAACTTTTAATCTTGAACAAGATCTGCATGTAGAAGTCAACAACTTGTGGATGCTATCAATAAATGCAATATGTAATACTGGCTCTGCAAGCTCAATGTGTCCAAAATGACCAGGACATCTAGCAGAGGTATTGCCGCAAGTCAGACATTTTTGTCCAGGTTCTAATGTTCCAAGACATCCATCCATCAATCCACCCTGTACCGCCATACCATCTTCATCGTAAGTTTCAGGGGCAGTAATTTCAGATACTGAATATTTCCTAATCTCATTTGGAGACCAAACACAAAATTTAATCCCGTCAATAGCTTTTACCGTTTGAATGGACATTATACTCTCTCCTTAATCAACAAACGTGGTGCAATAGCAAGACTAGACATTTCCTGCAATAACAGCTTGAATGCATATGCCACAGATACAGAACTTACTTTTCCCTTATCTACACAAACTCGACAATAAAATCTTCTTTGTTTAACATCATGATATGCTACAAGACCGCATCGTTCACATACAAAGATATCAGATTTATCAGATTCATCAAGCAGTCTATCTTTGAGAATCATGGAAGCCCCGTAGGCTATTATACAATCTCTCTCCATTTCTCCAAATCTTAAACCACCACCACGTGCCCTACCTTCAGTAGGTTGTTTAGTTAACATCTGAACTTGTCCACGTGCACGTGCATGTATCTTATCTGCAACCATATGATGTAATTTTTGATAATAAACAACTCCAATAAACACCTCAACTGGGAATTTTTTACCTGTTTTGCCGTCATACATAATTTCCTTACCAGAATACTCGAATCCTGCATCTTTCATTACACCCTTTACATCCTCCATCTTCTCACCAACAAAGGCAGACGCATCAACCTTTTTGCCTCGTATTGCAGCGGCTTTACCAGTTATTGATTCCATCATCATACCAACCGTCATTCTTGATGGAAATGCATGAGGATTAATTAGAACGTCAGGTGATATTCCGTCAGCAGTATAAGGCAAATCTTCTGCTTTAGCTAGTATGCCTACTACTCCTTTTTGACCATGTCTTGAGGCAAACTTATCTCCTATTTCAGGAGGACGCATATCTCTAATTCTAACTTTGAACATTTTTCCACCCTCATTTGCTTGCGTCAAAACAATGGTGTCAACAACTCCTGTTTCAGAAGGTCTTACACCTATGGAGGTATCCCTTCTATACGGACCAGTAGAGGAAGAGTCACGATATTCTTCCATAAATCTAGGCGGACTGGTTTTACCAATGAGAATATCACCTCCCGACACACGAGATTCTGAAGCAATAATTCCATCGTCTTCCAATAAACGATACGATTTTTCACCCTTGTATCCACGAAGATTGTCATCAGCGTTTGGAATCTCAAAATTATCACGCATTCCACCAGGATATTGTTTTGATTCTGATTCATAGATCCTATAAAAGAATGTGCGTCCTAACCCTCTTTCAACCGAAGATTTGCTCAGAACAATAGCGTCCTCAATGTTATATCCATCAAATGGTAAGACCGCAACTACACAATTTTGTCCTGCAGGTCTTTTCTCGAGACCTAGAAGTCCCATAGCCTTTGTAGTCACAATAGGAGTTTGAGGATACAGCATGGAGTGTTGTCTTACATAAGTACTAGTGTTCATCATTGGTGTTGAAAAACCAAGACTTTGTTTGGCCATGGCAGATTCATATGTATTACGTGGAGATTGATTATGCTCAGGATATGGTATTATTGATGCACCAGCACCTAAAATTGCTGAAGGAAAAATTTCGATATGAGTATGCTTCTTAACATGTTTATCATCAAATGTTATAAGACAGTTTTCTTCCTCGTTTGCATCTACAAGTTCAATTACACCCATTCGAATCAAGTCGTTCCATGAAACAAGTTTCTTTGTCACTTTATCAAGAAGATCTTGCGTGAGTGCTGATTTGCCATCTTTTACTATAATGAGGGAGCGTAAAACACGTCCTGCATTACAGTTTACATACAGTCTTTTTGTAGCACCTTCCTGTTCTGGCTGATGTATAGATATCCCAACATGTGGATGAATCTTAGAAGATCTACGTAGTTCACGTAAAGAATTTGCTAATTTTTCTCCATCTTTATGATAACCAATTAATTTTCCATCAACAAAAATTCTAGCCCCATCCTTTTTTACCGAGTCCTTAACATCTGAGAAATGAGCTGTTCCAAACTCATACATTTTTTCAACAACCTCTTCTGAAGATACACTTACAGAAATTATCGCAGATAAAGCCAAATTCTTAACCAAGCCACAATTAGATCCTTCTGGTGTTTCACTTGGACAGATCCTTCCAAAATGTGTAGAATGTAAATCTCTTGCTTCAAAATTGGGTTGAGTTCTGCTCAAAGGTGATTGTACACGTCGTAGATGACTTATAGTAGACAAGTAATTTGTTCTGTCAAGTAATTGTGTAACTCCAACCCTTCCACGTCCCCAGTTTCCTGTTGCTATAGCGTTATTGAGTTTATCAGATATTATGCCGGGACGAATCGCTGCGCTAACAGCATTGATTCCTCTTTTTTGACCAGAGCGTTCAAGTTGATATTTCATATCTCGTACCAGATTCCTAAACGCAGTTCTGAATAAATCAGCCAACATCTGCCCTGCAAACTTGACAACCTTGTTGCCATAATGATCTTTGTCGTCTGGTTGAATCCATCCAAGTTTTAACTCTAATAATTTGCAGGCAGCCTCACCCAAAAACTGTGTTTTCTCTTTTCTGTTATCAGGTTGCTTACCTAAGTGTGGAAGTAAACCCCAATCCAATAGTGTTTCCGCACGCTTAATTTGAAATTCTTCTAACATACCAGGTGCTATTCTTTTACTGATGTATACAATAGCATCTTTTGATGTTGTAATTTCTCGCTATTCGAAAGAACTCTGTAGTTGAGTGTATAAGTCAGCTTCGAGTGATATCGCCAATACAATGACTTTTTCGGAAACTAGGCAAAGAGCACGCAATAAAGTAATCATTGGGATATGGACAAGTG
>ERZ724564.40-NODE-40-length-11292-cov-1.500134_pt1 | contig 11292 bp, 15 predicted proteins | sample MGYA00375858_ERZ724564 | MGnify/ENA primary metagenome ERZ724564 (study PRJEB28725, sample SAMN03264856) | marine sediment metagenome | biome: marine pelagic biome; feature: marine oligotrophic desert; material: ocean water | place: Pacific Ocean:North Pacific... | reverse complement strand
CTCAAATATCCACCCAATAAGAGCCATCCTGCAATTAATGTCGAAATCAGTAAATAAACCCACTACTTCCTTAGAATATCCTTCTTGACATCGATTGGTAGGATGATTGTAGTAATTCCAAGAACTAATGCAATGTTAAAAATATTCGAGCCAAAGGCGTTACCCAAACTCATCTCTGGATGGCCCTCATAAGCCGCTAGTCCAGAGACTAGCATTTCTGGAGCTGAAGTGCCAAAACCAAAAATTAGCAAGCCAATTATGAGAGGTGAAATATTAAAAATTTTGGCAATTTTGGCACCGTTATTTGTAAATGCATCAGCACTCCAAATTAGCAATAAAAAGCCAGATATAAGAGATATAATCGACATTAACATTATTATTTTCTGGTGATATATACTATTTTATTGGGGCTTATTATAAAGGCATACAACTTAGAATGAATAAAACAGAGTTTTTAATTGTCCAGCTTAGTTTAGGATTAAAAGTCATTTTTTATCCAGTAGTTTTGATTTGCTGTTATAAGACACTGATATTCATGAGGGCTTGATGATACTGTTAACTAGACCCTTATCACAAGTTGGAAACCTCCAGTCTTTATTGGAAGATTCGGATTTGGATTATGTTCTCTTTCCTGCTATCGAGATTAATAAAATTGATACTGTTGTACCTAGTCAGACTTATAACATCATTATTTTTATTAGTGTTAATGCGGTTATTTATTCGGAAGAGTACTTTAGTCAGTTGTTCGTCGAACCTTTGAAAATATTTGCTGTAGGTCCAACTACTGCAAAAAAGTTGACTGATAAGGGTGTAAAGGTTGACGCCTATCCATTGGAAAATGCCTCTAGTCAAGAACTTTTAGCGATGCCGGAATGTGGAAAATTATCTGATATATAAGTACTTATAGTGAGAGGCAAATGCGGCTTAGTAATTTTGAAAACTTCACTCAACGTAATGAATCAAGTAGACTACCTTGCAGTTTATAGGCGCGCCGATTTTTATGTATCTCGCCTTCATATCGAGTCGATAGAACGTTTTATGCAAATACCAGATGGTATTGTCACTGCTAATAGTGTTGAAAGTCTTTTTAATATTGTTAAGTTAGTCAAAGAAATCCGTTCATACCATGAAGATCATCTAAAATCGAGGACTCTTGTTGTTTTGAGTGAAAGAATAAAAGTTCAAGCACAATCAATAGGTTTTAATAATGTACATGTTGCTCGCACTCCTTCAGATAAAGGGACTATAATTGAGATTCTTAATCAACAAAAATAAAAATATTACCCAAGGTGGTGAGGTTTGGGTAACATATCTGAAACATGAAGTGGAGTGCAAGTGATTAAATTTGGTATCTCATGGGTTGCACGCTTATTGGGCGTCAGTGGTTTTACTGTCCAACAACCAACCACTCGTGGGTCCCTCCACGACCTAAATATTTCAGCCCGAGTTGTTCCTTTTAATCTAAGCAATTTGGCTAATGCTTATTTCCATTTACATAACGATCGTAAAGCGACTGAACATCTTAAGCGCTTTCAAGATACTCAAGTCAAGCTCAGTCAGAACAGTCAAGTGAGTGATGCAAGTAATGATCAAGACTTAGTTTCTGTGATTGCAACTTTGAAATCCAAGTTGTATCAGGAATCATTAAAGAGCAAGCACTATTCTAACGCCTTCAATGAGCTTAACGAGCGATTAATTGAGCTTGAGAAAATTGTCCAACCAGAGAAGAAGACAGACTTTCAAAAATTACAATGTTGGGTCCATTTTAAGCGTTATCTGCATTAAATTTTCAATCTTTTAAACAACAAGTTTAGCCCAATTAGTGTAGGCGATTTTTGTATGTGCTTATAAGGGTTTTAATGTTCCTATTTCTAGATAATATTTTGTGCTATAGATAAAACTGGCTCGGTCCGATTCATGCTATAGAAATGAAAATCCTTTACGCCACCAGCTTTTAGTTTTAAGCACATTTCACTCACAACCTCTTGTCCAAATGCTTTAAGACTTTCCTCATCATCTTTATAAAGTTGTAATCTATTCATCATCCAAGAGGGAATTTCAGCACCAGCTATTTTTGAAAAGCTCATCAAATTTTCATAGTTTGTAATTGGCATAATGCCTGGAACAATCGGTATATCAACGCCACATTTTTGTACCTCATCTACAAAGCTAAAATAAGCGTCTACATTATAAAAATACTGTGTGATGGCACTATCTGCACCAGAATTCATTTTGTTAACAAAAAACTTAATATCATTAGTAAAAGATTTTGATTGAGGATGCTTTTCAGGAAAAGCGCCTACTTGAATGTGAAAGTAACCTTTATATTGCTCTTTGATAAACTCAACCATCTCATTTGCAAAACGAAAGTCACCTTTGTCTCTACTATTTTTATATGGAAAACGAACTGTAGGGGTATCACCCTTTAGCACCATAACTCGATTCACACCAAGTTCAATATATTTGTCAAGCAATTCTGTTGCTTGACTTTTCTTTATACCAACACAAGTTAGATGAGGATAGACTGGAACATTTGTATTATTTAGGAGTTTGGTAACTGTTTCAAAAGTAGCATTTTGGGATGAGCCCAGAGCTCCAAAAGTGACAGAAAAAAACTCAGGCTTGATGGCGCTGAGTTTTTTTTGTACTTCATTGAGGGTCTTTTTCCCATGCTCAGTACGTGCTGGGAAAAATTCAAAACTAATATTCATTATCGGAAAATAATTATACCTGCCTTATTTCTATGTCATGAACTATATAAATTGTTAATGTATAATCTCCAATGGTTTTTTATTAATACTTAATTATAAAAATAATATGTCGAAGAGTGATTACATAGAGTTAGAGGGCGTAGTAAAAGAAAAATTACCCAATACAACTTTTAAAGTTGAATTGGAAAATGGTCACAGCGTTCTAGCACATATATCTGGTAAGATTCGGAAGCACTATATTCGCATATTACCTGGCGATAAGGTAACTGTTGAAATGACACCTTATGATCTAACTAAAGGTAGAATTACATTTAGACATAAATAAACCTAGATATGCCAGTGTGGTGGAATTGGTAGACACGCCGGATTCAAAATCCGGTTCCTTTACGGGAGTGACGGTTCGAGCCCGTCCACTGGTACCAAAACTTATTAGGAAAATTAACAATGGAAAACAATCTTTTAGCTGAAGCAATAAATTTAAGCCTTTTTGGGCTGGGCTTTGTTTTTATATTCCTCGCATTAATGGTTGTAGTAACTACCATGATGTCGTTAATAATAAAAAGATTTCAGCCTAATTTAAATCTTGCAGCGACTGCAAACATTGAATTGTCGAGTGAAATTGATCTAAAGACAGAAACAATTATTAAAAAAGCAATCAATATGCATACAAAGACCTAAGAGTCATCGATGATTTTATTTCAAGCCGTTATGAATTTTATTACTGACGTCTGATTGAATTTCTAAGATAATAATTAGGGTTAGGAAGATAAACTATGTCAGATTCAAAAGAATACACTAATCAAGGTGTTATTACAGAGATAGTTTCAAGGGACGCTCACCAGTCACTTTTTGCTACTCGTATGAGGATTGATGATATGTTGCCGATTGCTGAAAAGCTAGACAAGGTAGGCTATTGGTCAATGGAATCTTGGGGTGGTGCCACGTTTGATTCTTGTATTCGCTTTCTAGGCGAAGATCCTTGGGAAAGAATTCGTGAAATAAAAAAAGTGATGCCTAATACACCTCAGCAAATGCTGCTTAGAGGCCAGAATTTATTAGGCTATCGTCATTACGGTGACGACGTGGTGCGTAAATTTGTTGATCGTTGCGCAGAAAATGGAGTTGGTGTTTTGCGTATTTTTGATGCGATGAACGATATGCGTAACCTACAAACAGCGGTTGACCAAACAGTAAAAGTTGGCCAGCACGCGCAGGGCACGATTTCGTACACAGTTAGTCCAGTGCACACAACAGAACTGTGGATTGATCTGGCTAAGCAAATTGAAGATATGGGTGCTCACTCACTCTGTATTAAGGATATGGCTGGCTTATTACAGCCGTATGTTGCATACGATCTTGTTACTAAATTGAAAGCTGCAATTGACATTCCAATTCAGTTGCATGCACATGCAACAACAGGCCTTTCAACAGCAACGATACTTAAATCAATCGAGGCAGGCATTGATCGTGTGGACACATCTATTGCTTCAATGAGTATGACATACGGCCATTCTTCCACCAACGCAGTGGTTTCGATTTTGGATCACAGTCCTCGCAAAACGGGCCTTGATATGGAACAACTAGAAGAGATTGATGCTTACTTCAGACCGGTGCGTGCCAAGTACGCTAAATTTGAGGGCTCATTGAAAGGCATTGATCCTCGTATTTTGTTGGCTCAAGTGCCTGGTGGCATGTTGACCAACATGGAAAGTCAACTTAGGGAGAATAATGCTTTGGATAGACTTGATGAAGTGTTGCAAGAAATCCCACGCGTACGAGAAGACCTTGGCTTTATCCCCCTAGTGACACCAACCTCGCAAATTGTGGGTACACAAGCGGTGATGAATGTTTTGCTCGGTGAGCGCTATAAATCAATTGCAAAAGAGGCTGCAGGTGTACTAAAGGGCGAATACGGTGCGTCACCAGCCCCTGTGAATGCCGAACTTCAGGCACGTGTTCTTGACGGTGGTGAGGCAATTACCTGTCGACCAGCGGACAATATCGATTTAGAAATGGATACCTTGGAAGCGGAATTCGATGCCATTGTTGCAGAAAAAGGCATCAAATTAGAAAATGAAAAAATTGACGATTTGTTAACTTACATACTGTTCCCACAAGTGGGTATTCAGTTTTTAGAAAATCGCAACAATCCTGATTTCTTTGAGCCAGTGCCACAGGCGCCAAGCGAAGGTCCAAAAGAAGATGGTGTTTATACAGTGACACACAACGGTCAAGATTACGTCGTTGAAGTGAAAGCTGGTGGTGATATTTCATCAATCCAAGTTGCTGGACAGGCAGTTGCCGCACCTCAAGCAGCAGCGCCTTTAGCAGCACCTGTTGGTAATGCTGAAGATGTCCCAGCGCCACTTTCTGGCAATATCTGGAAAGTTTTGGTTTCGCTAAATCAGCAAGTTAACGAAGGCGACACACTTGTTATTCTTGAGGCAATGAAAATGGAAACTGAAATTAAAGCAGCTCATTCTGGGATTGTGGCTAATATCAATGTTAAGGAAGGGGATTCAGTAACTGTTGGTCAAGTATTGCTGTCGTTGGCATAGCTATGGAACAATTAAACTTACTTTGGATCAATACTGGCCTATATCAAATGGTATGGGGTCAAGGACTGATGTTATTAGTCGGTATCTTGTTAATTTATCTGGCTATTGTAAAGAAATTTGAACCTCTTTTACTTTTGCCTATTGGTTTCGGCGCAATTCTAAGTAACATCCCTGGGGCTAATCTGGCTGTAGATGGTGGCATTCTTCATCTCTTTTATATGGTAGGTATTGAGTCTGGTGCATTCCCACTCATTATTTTTATGGGTGTTGGAGCTTTAACAGATTTTGGTCCACTACTTGCAAATCCAAAAACCTTAATACTTGGTGCTGCAGCTCAGTTTGGCATTTTTGCAACCTTGCTTGGTGCGGTTGGCTTATCAGCGCTTGGGATATTTGACTTTACTTTAAAACAAGCTGCTGCCATTGGCATTATTGGTGGTGCTGATGGTCCGACTTCGATCTATGTTGCATCAATTCTGGCACCAGAACTTCTAGGTGCTATAGCTGTAGCGTCATACTCATATATGGCTCTCGTTCCACTTATTCAGCCACCTATCATGAGGGCGATGACGACTGAAAAAGAAAGACAAATTAAGATGGTGCAACTAAGAGAGGTTTCAAAAACTGAAAAAATTATTTTTCCAATTATCTTATTACTACTTGTTGCATTGCTACTTCCAGCAGCAGCACCCCTTTTAGGTATGTTTGCGTTTGGTAATTTAATGAAAGAGTCAGGTGTAGTGAATCGTCTAAGTGATACGACCCAAAATGCGCTGATTAACATTGTGACTATTTTTCTTGGATTGGCTGTGGGATCGAAGTTAATGGCTGATAAATTCTTACAATTCGATACATTAGGAATATTACTATTGGGTTTGGTTGCTTTTGCAATTGGTACAATGAGTGGTCTGTTGATGGCTAAATTAATGAATATATTTAGTAAAAATAAAATTAATCCTTTGATTGGCTCAGCAGGTGTTTCTGCGGTTCCAATGGCAGCGCGTGTTTCAAACAAAGTTGGCCTTGAATCAGATCCACATAACTTCTTATTAATGCACGCAATGGGACCTAATGTAGCAGGTGTAATCGGCTCAGCAATTGCAGCTGGTATTATGATTCAGTTTTTAGGCTAGATATTCTGCTTATAGTCTAACAATTATTCAAGTGTTTTTTCTAATGAACCACTCTTACTAAGAAGTGTAGTTCAATTCCAGTTCATTAAGTTTCAAGTTTAAATGAGTTGCTGATTACTCAAGGTGAGCGTTCTGTTCATTTTTTTAGCAATGTTTTGATCATGAGTTACTATCACGAGGGATGAAGTGTTATTTTCATTGAGCTCCAAGATTAACTCTAGTACATCTTGAGCATTCTTAGCATCAAGATTGCCTGTAGGTTCATCAGCTAAGAGACAGTCAGGTTCAACAACCATAGCTCTTGCTATCGCTACCCTTTGTCTTTCTCCACCAGAGAGTTCTGATGGCTTGTGGTTCAATCGATTTTCCAACCCAACCCTTGTTAATAGTTTCTCAGACTGGGCAATTGCACTTTCCTTGTCAACTCCTTTAATGAGGAGTGGCATGGCAACATTGTAAACTGAAGAAAAATCGTTTAATAAGTGATGAAATTGATAAACAAAACCAAAAGTGTTAGCACGCAACTCTGTACGATCTTGTTCATTGAGTTTTGTAATATTACTGTTATTAATTAGAACATCACCTGAAGAGGGTGTGTCGAGACCTGCAATCAAATTGAGTAGTGTCGATTTTCCACAACCCGATGGGCCTAAAATAGCAATAGATTCTCCTGATTTGACGTCAAGCTTTAAATTACTCAATATGGTAGTTTGATTACTCCCTTCCGTATATGAAAAACAAAGAGAACGACACTCGATGATATTATTCATGTCTGAGCACCTCAGAGATATTTACTTTTCCTGCACGCCTGGCTGGATAAATTGCGGCAATAACTGCTAACACAATGGCACCTATCACGACACTTAATACATCATTTAATTGGATCACAGATGGGAAGCGGTTGATGTAAAAAACATCTTTTGGAAAAAATTGAAAGCCAAGGATGGTTTCAATTCCCGAGATAACTGATTCGATGTTCAGTGCCAACAAAAGCCCAAGCAAGGTTCCAACAACGATACCAATAAGACCAATACTTAGACCTTGATAAAAAAATATTTTGACGATTCTTTTTGGAGTCATTCCAATAGTTCTAAGGATTGCAATATCAGATTTTTTGTCAGTAACCACCATAACCATCATGGAAACAATATTAAAGGCCGCTACAGCAATAAGTAAAGAGAGGATTTTAGCAATCATTTGTTTTTCAAGGTTTAAGGCTCTGATAAAATTGCGTTTTTGCTGCATCCAATCAACGCCATAATACAAATCACTACCAAGCTTTTCAACAACATTATTAGTAATTTTGTTTGCCTCAAAAAAATCTTTTACTTTAAGGCGAATTCCTGACAGTTGATTTGCTAAACTGTGAAGCTCTTGAGCATCAATGAGATTAATAAAAGTCAAGTTTTTGTTGTATTCGTTTAGACCAGCATTAAATATTCCAGTTACTGTAAAGGTTTTTGATTTAGGCATCAATAAACCAATTGAATTTCTACTGGGTGCTATTAGTGTTACTGAATCACCAATACCAGTACTCAATATTGTTGATAATCCAACTCCAATCAAGACAGATGATGCATCTTCAGTTAATTTAATTTCACCATATTTGATGTCATCAAGCAAAACTGAAGTTTTAACTTCAAGATCCATGATTATTCCTCTAACACTTACTCCTTGAGAAGCATTCTTTGAAGTTATCAAAGCAAAATTTTCAACATATGGAGATGAAGCTAATATTCGATCTTGTGAGTTAATCTCTTCGCTAAGCTCCTCCCAGTTTTCAAGAGTGTTGTCGTTTTCAGTTATATATGAATGAGATATTGCATTTAGAACACGATTTGTTAGCTCTTCATGAAAGCCATTCATTACTGACAAGACGGTAATTAACGACATGACAGCAAGAATTAATCCTACCATCGAAACTCCAGAAATGAAGGAAACGAAGCCTTTTTTTCGATTAGAACGTAAATATTGGTTAGAAATATGAAATTCAACACTCATAGTCAGAATATTTTGTCATAATTAATGTTTTAAAAGTGATTAAAGTATTCAAAATGTCAAGCATTTTAAGTTTTGTTGATCATAACAAGTTGCGCTTCACCAACTGCCTTTTATTACCCTTTTCTGTGGTCTTTTTCATATTATCTCAATTACGAGTTTGGGGTTATAAAGCAGGTATTTTAAAGGTAATCCAAGCAGAAGTGCCAGTGATAGTGGTTGGTAACATTACTGTCGGTGGAACTGGGAAAACACCGATAGTGATAGCGCTTTGTAGGTATTTTGAATCACAAGGTAAAAGTATTGGGGTTGTTTCAAGAGGTGTTGGTGGAGACTATACCCAGGACACTTTGACAGTTACACCATTGACAGACCCTAGAGAGTGCGGCGACGAGTCAGTTTTAATAGCGCAGCAGACAAATGCCCAAGTTGTGGTTGCAAAAAGACGCAATAAAGCGATTAAATATTTGACTTCTAACTACCAAGTTGACATCATTATTAGTGACGATGGACTTCAACACTATGCCATGGGACGGGATGTTGAAATTGTAGTTATTGATGGAATTCGCCGTTTCGGTAATGGTTTGCTTTTACCTTCTGGGCCTCTTAGAGAACCTGTAAAACGACTAAAATCAGTTGACATCATTATCAATAATGGATCTATAGTTTAGGGAGAAATATCTAGTCAGCTCAATCCTGAGTGCTATGTCAATCTGCTTACCAATGAAACCAAACAGCTTGATTATTTTAAAGGAACTCAATGTTATGCTGTAGCCGGCATTGGAAATCCAACTAGTTTTTATACTCTCCTTGAAAGTCAGGGGGTTAATTTGATTAGTAAACCATTTCCCGATCATCACCCATTTGTTGCTAAGGACTTAGTATTCGATCAGGATTATCCAATCTTAATGACGGCCAAGGATTGTGTAAAATGTAAGCATTTTGCAACAAATCAGATGTGGTATTTATCTGTTAGTGCTGAACTGAGTAAGGATTTTTACAAACAATTAGAGTCTAAATTGTGATTGATAAAGCTTTGTTAAAGATGCTAGTATGCCCAGAAAGCAAAGCCCCTTTGAAGCAAGTAGGGGAAGAACTAATCTGTGAAAAAAGCCAATTAGCCTATCCAATTCAAGATGGAATTCCAGTTCTTCTTGTTGAAGAGGCTCGTAAGATTAAGTCTGAAAAGTAATGGACTTTTCCGTTATTATCCCTGCCAGATATGCCTCAAGCCGGTTACCGGCAAAGCTATTAGAAGATATTAACGGTAAGTCACTAATTGAACATACCTATTTAAATGCCCTTCAGAGTAGTGCCAAACGTGTCATTATTGCAACGGATGATGAAAGAATTAATTCTGTTGCAAAAGATTTCAGTGCAGAGGTGTGTATGACAAGTATTGATCATACATCTGGCACCTCTCGACTATCAGAGGTAGTAACCAAACTTGAATTTGATGATGATGAGGTTGTGGTGAATGTTCAAGGTGATGAACCCATGCTTAGTTCTGAAGTGATTGATCAAGTAGCTAATAACTTGTTTCATAGTTGTATGCATGTAGCTACGTTATGTGAAAAAATTGATAATGAGAGTTTGTACTTTGATCCAAATTGTGTCAAAGTTGTATATAATTCGCGCGGCAAAGCTTTGTACTTCTCAAGATCACCGATTCCAGCTTTTCGGAAAAATGAAGAAATAGATTTATCAATTTGTTGTCGCCATATTGGTATCTATGCATACCGTGTAAGTTTTTTAAAAAAATACTCACAGATGGATAATTCGATTCTTGAGGAAGCTGAAAAATTGGAACAACTGACGATATTAAACGAAGGTATTGATATTCACGTTGAGCTTGCTTGTGGTTCTACAGGTTATGGGATTGATACAAAAGATGATTTAATAAAAGTTAAAAAGGAACTAAAAAAATGAACATTATTGACGGTAAGGAGATAGCGAAAAAACTAAGAGAAAAAATTGCTGAAGAGGTAAAAACTCTTGAGCGCCCACAAGGATTAGCGGTAATACTTGTAGGTGAAGACCCTGCCTCCGCAGTTTATGTCCGCAACAAGGAACTTGCATGTATTGAAGCAGGCTTCTTTTCAGACAAAATTATTAAATCAGAAAACACGACTGAAGAGCAGTTATTAGAAGAAGTGGAACGCCTTAACAATAACCCTCATATTGATGGTATTTTGGTTCAATTGCCACTTCCAAGTCATATCAATGCTAACAAAGTTATAGAGCACATTTCGCCTTATAAAGACATTGATGGTTTCCATAGTGAAAATATTGGTAAGTTGATGCAAAACAAAGCTCATTTACGTCCATGTACACCAAAAGGTATTATGACAATGCTTGATTCCATTGGTTGTGAAGTATGGGGTACAAATTGTGTTGTAGTAGGTGCTTCAAATATTGTTGGAAGACCTATGGCAATGGAATTATTAAATGCGGGTGGTACTGTAACTATTTGTAACAGTAAAACAAAGGACATTCCTTCTAAAGTAAAACAAGCAGATATTGTTGTTGTAGGCGTCGGCATTCCTAAGATGGTCAAGGGAGATTGGGTTAAAGAGGGGGCGGTTGTTATTGATGTCGGTATTAATCGACTTGAAGATGGTTCGCTGGTCGGAGATGTAGAGTATGATGCAATTAAGGACAAGGCTGCTGGAATAACACCTGTTCCTTGTGGAGTTGGCCCGATGACTATTGCAACACTTTTAGAGAACACTTTAATAGCCTACAAAGAGAATTTATGAGTTGTTTTTGCTGAAAATGTTATACATTCATGGCGGAAATAAAGAACAAGTAAAACTCTCACAGCAGTTATTTCACTTCTGTAATCAAAGTTTGTTTTCAAAAAAAGAAAAACCCACTATTGATTTAAGTATA
>ERZ724564.39-NODE-39-length-11363-cov-4.519313_pt1 | contig 11363 bp, 14 predicted proteins | sample MGYA00375858_ERZ724564 | MGnify/ENA primary metagenome ERZ724564 (study PRJEB28725, sample SAMN03264856) | marine sediment metagenome | biome: marine pelagic biome; feature: marine oligotrophic desert; material: ocean water | place: Pacific Ocean:North Pacific... | reverse complement strand
CAGCACAAATGTAGAGAAAGTAATTTTTGATCAAAATCAGTGGAAAATTGGAAATATTGGACCAAACTCCTCAAAGACATTTTCATTTAACGTGTTTGTTCCAGAAAGTTTGAAAAACGAACCATTACGTATTCCATTAGGAATTACTTATTCTGACGCACATGGAGAACAAAAATCCGTAACTAGGGTTGCAGATCTTTACATTAACGGATTAGTCAACCCATCAGTATATGGAGTAAAAGTAATTGAATTGTCAGGAAAGAAAACTATTATTGGCGAGATACTAAACGAAGGAAACTCTGATGGATTATTTGGATTTGTCCAATTACAGCCACGTGGTGATTCAAACATCAAGGAATCATCTCAGTATATCGATGAAATAGAACCTGACTCTCCAGTCCCATTTAACATTCCAATAGAAACTAACGGAATTCTAAGTTTTGGTGAACATGATATTAGGATACTAGTTTCATACAAAGATTCAGTGCGTGATGAACATATACTAACATACGATACCACCATAACCATCAAACCATTTGAGGATAACACTGATTATGGTTCTATGATAGGTGGACTGATTTTTCTCGCATTTGTAATTGCAGTAGCATACAAACTGTATAGTAAAAATAAGATTCCATTTATCAAAAAAGGACAAATTCCATTCATTCATAAAAAAACAGATTCCCAGCAGATATAGCTAAACAATATAAACAATTAGAGAAATACTCGATCATAAAAATGAAAGAGATCGAAGTTCCAAAGAATTTAAGACAATTCATGCTTGAAGGAGCAGAAGAGACCAATCTTGGTGACAAAAAGGGAGCCAGAAAACAATTCCGTTATGGAAATCTAAACATTCGTGAAGAAGATGATAAATTTACAGTTCATTCAGATAAAATTGATCCTAGAAAAAATCCATTAGGTCATTTGTTAATTGACGCACCAGAAGTCTTGATTGGTCTAGCAGGAGCTGCAATTAGCGGCTTGGCAATTGGTACTTACATTTACAAATTGAAAAAAGATTCACTGTTAAAAAAACCACAATCAATTATCTCTGGACTTGCTGCATCTTTAGCAGCAGGTTATACATCATACGTTATTTCAAAAAAACTGAAAGGATAACACATTGATACTTGCAAGAACAATTCATGTGTTTATCAAGTTAGTTCCAGTCATACTTGCACTAAGAAAGGATCGTATTCTTTGGATCTCACAGGAAGGAAAAGACATAGATGAAAAAAGATTTCGAAGAAATGCACAAAGAATTCTAAACACATGTATCTCACTCGGTCCTGTCTTTATCAAGTTTGGACAGTGGCTTTCATCACGTGCAGACATCTTACCACAGCCATATCTTGAGGAATTATCTAAATTACAAGACAGCGTACCGGCTGTTTCATTTGAGAAAGTAAGACCAATAATTGAGAAAGACATTGGTAAGATTGAAGAAAAGTTTGATGAGCTGGATCAAAACTCACTGTCTGGAGCATCACTTGGTCAAGTGCATCTAGCAATAAAGAACGGACAACAAGTAATAGTCAAGGTAAGGCGACCAGGAATTGAAAAACAAGTAGAAAAAGATCTCAAAGTTTTAATGAAGATAATTCCTTTTGCAATGAAATTTGTTGACCCAAACTTGAGATTCTCAATCATTCCGATAATGAAACAGTTTGCCGAGTCGATTCACGAGGAGATGGATTATTCCAAAGAGTCTGAAAACCTGAAAAAAATAAAAAAGAATATGGAGCCATACAACGTAGTAATTCCAGAGGTACATGATGACTATTCAACAAAAAACGTGCTCACAATGGAATACATTCCAGGAATCAAGATTACCAATATTGAGGAGCTTGACAAAAAGGGAATTGACAGGCAAAAACTAGTCATCGATGTACACAAGGTCTTCTTTACGATGCTTTTGCGACATTCCATCTTTCATGCAGACCCACATCCAGGAAACATATCAGTCAAGGATGATGGAACATTAATCCTGTATGACTTTGGAATGATTGGAAGGCTAAACAATGAAACTAGACTGCGTCTTGTACGCCTTTATCTTGCTCTTGTGGAAAAAAACCCTCCAAGAACTGTAAACGCAATGGATGAGCTTGGAATGCTCGCACCTGACTTTAACCGACAAGTAATAGAGCAAGGAATTGACATGTCCATAAAATCAATGTATGGCAAAAAGCCAGACGAGATGGAAGTTGAAGCGCTGATGGCTCTTGCCAACAGGACGATGTCAAAGTTTCCGTTTAAACTTCCGAAACATCTTGCACTGTATCTTAGAATGTCAACCATCATAGAAGGAATTTACCATACACACAAAGTTGATTTTAAGTTCATCAAGGTTCTAAGAGAAATTCTAGAAGAGGAACACTTGATCAAGGATGCATACATTGAAGAGATTAAACATTCATTCAAAAGATTTGCAAAAACACTTGACGATACTCTTACAATTGCACCTGAAATAAAAAAATTCATGGATGAGAACCGTGTTCTGCAGCAAAAAAATAAGCATGGTTCGAATACATTATTGTCAGGAAGCATTTTGTCTGGCGCCGTGTTTTTTGGCTCTGCATTCTTATTCCAATCAAACGAAACACTTGGAATAATTGGAATGATTGCGTCTGCAGCAATAATGGGAATATTTGTAGCGGCTAGAAATCGTTAATCTAATGAGATTTCTTTTCCCTTCTTTGTAATTGGGATTTCAATAGTTAGTACCCCATCAACATATTTTGCAGAAGTAACTTTTTCCTCTCCTTCTTTAACAGTTATTGGCAGTCTCATTTTTTTATCTATTACACACGGTCGCTGTTTCATTATTGGTCTACCATTTACAGCATCTTTTTTTTCTGCGTTGATAGATAGCACATTACCATTCATTGAAACCTTGATGTCATTCTTAACAAAGCCAGGAATGTCTACCGTAACAACTAGGTTGTCATTTTCCTCATGCAAGTCAATAGGAGGCAATACAAACTCAAAAAATTCCCTTGATTTATCATCTATCTCCTTAAAAAATTCCTTGGCAACGTGCTTGACCAGTCCCATTTTGATCACTGATTTTTTTTATGTTATAAATTTTGATAGATATTTAATCCTGAGGCGTTAATTTTATAATATGATTATTGCGCTTGAGGGCACAGATCAGGCTGGAAAGAAAACGCAAACTGCAATGTTAGCTAAGGCACTAAAAGCACAAAAAATCAAAACAGCAGTATTTGATTTTCCTGATTATTCAACTGTCATTGGCAAAGAAATCAATAGTTATCTTCATGGTAAAAGAAAATTTCCACCCGAAATTATTCATTATCTATATGCAGCAAACAGATGGGAAAAACTAGAAGAGATTAAAAAATCTGCTGCAAAAAACTCTGTTTTAATAATGAACAGATACTATCATTCTAATCTTGTTTATGGTATTGCAAATGGCTTGAAAGAAAAGTGGTTACAAAAACTTGAGGAAGGTCTCCCAAAAGCTGATCTTGTTATTGTTTTAGATGCTTCGCAAAATGACTCATTTTCACGCAAAAAATCTAAAAGAGATAGATTTGAAAAAAATAAGGATTTTTCAAAAAAAATATCTCAAATATATCGTAGGTTGGCAAAAAAGCATAGATGGAAGATAGTTAATGCTTCAGGCACCAAGCAAGAAATTCACAAGGAAGTTCTCAAAATTATTTTCAAAAAAATAACATCATGAAAAAGAAACATCTTGACATCATTGATCCAATTCATAATTTTGTTAGAGTTTATGATAGCGAGCTGAAAATTATAGACACACCAATTTTTCAGAGGTTAAGAAGAATACGCCAACTTTCAGGCGCTCATTTAATCTATCCAGGTGCGCAGCATACCAGATTTGAACACTCTCTTGGCGTAATGCACATTGCTTCAATGGCAGGTCATGCACTTTATGAAAAGGGACTAGTTTCTGTTGATAACATTCAAAATTTACGGTTTGCCGGTTTGTTACATGACATTGGACACGGTCCATTTTCACATATTTTTGAGGAACTTTTACAAAAGAAAAGGCACTCCCATGAAGACATAGGAAAAGAGATCATACTAAAGACAAAGATTGGTGATTTGATTTCAAAAAATGGATACGATAAGAAATTCATAGCCAAAGTTGCTTTCGGTGACTCGAAATTACAGTTTTTAAATGAAGTAATATCTGGCGCTTTAAGCGCCGACGTTATGGATTATCTGCTTAGGGATGGATACTTTACTGGCGCTGAACATGCAAAGATTGACCACAATAGGCTGACACATTCTTTAGACGTGTACAAGAACAAATTAGCACTTGACAAGTCAGCACTGGTAAATTTTGAAACTATGATGACGTCTAGATATCAGATGTTCAAGGCTGTCTATTTTCATAAGACAGTTAGGGCTGGTGAGGTAATGCTGTTAGAGTCAATGGATCTAGCAGAAGAAGAGCTTAATCTTACCTCAATGAATCTTGATGATTATCTGAAATTGTCTGATGAAGTAATTCTCTCCAAGCTGCTAAATTTGCCTGAACATAACTCCAAATTAAAAACCGCAAAAAAAATTGCTACAGATTATCAAAATAGGAATTTATTCAAATCAGTCTTTGAATTGACTCTAACTAAAAGTACAATAACAAAAAAGCGTATGCGAGATATTAGAGAAGAGCTTTCAAAAAGTTCCAAAGTAGACATTAACGAAATTTTTGTTGATAGCTCTAACACATCTTCAATTCCGTTATCTCCATCAAAAAAGGAGTCTAAATCAATTATTCTCTTGGAGGTGGATAACAATAAAACAAAAGCGAAAGAAATACAAATTTCAGATATCCAGCTTGTTTCGGTGATGTCCGGGTTTATGAAAATTTTAAGGGTTTATACACCAGCAAAAAATCGAAAGAAAGTTGAAATTGCAGCCAAATCAATCCTTGGTGATCTGAAATAATGAAAAAAAGAATTGTCATCAAACTTTCTGGTCAAGTGTTTAGTATGGATCAGACAAAGGTGTTGAAGGATTATGCAACATTTTTTGTAAAGAAAAGCAAAACACATCAACCAATAATAGTTGCCGGAGGCGGAAAGATTGCGCGATATTTTATCTCTCATGCTAGATCATCGGGAGCAGACGAATCCACTTTAGACGAACTTGGAATTGAGATATCGCGACTAAATGCCAAACTGCTAATTTATGCGTTAAAAGGCAAAGCTTACCCTCATCCCCCAACAACTTTGACTGAAGTAAAAAACGCAGTGGACAGCGGTCTTATTGTTGTTGCAGGAGGGCTACATCCAGGCCAAAGTACTAATGGTACTGCTGCACTGATTGCAGAAAAAGTGAGGGCAGTCGAGTTTCTAAACGCCACTGACGTTGATGGGGTATACGACTCGGATCCTAGCAAAAATAAAAAAGCTAAAAAATTCGCACGGATAAACATCAAGGATCTTCGTACCATACTAGTACGTGAAGATTCAATGGCTGGAGGCTATGATCTTATGGACATTGTTGCACTAAAAGTAATAGAGAGATCGAAAATTAAAACAAAAATTATCAAAGCAGACATTAAAACTATTGAAAAGGCTATGAAGGGTCAGCCTGTAGGAACACAGATAGTTCCATGAACTGATTACTTTAACTCATCTTGCACAGTAGGATACGTATCAGTCCAAATTTTTATCTCCTTGTTTGGAAATTCGGCAATACCAGAAGCTAAAACTTTGTTGAATATTTTTTGTGCTTCTTCCTTCTCTAACGCTTTTGTTTGCGCTTTAGTAAATCCGTCAGTATCTACCAAAAGTATAACAAAGCCGTCATCAGTTTTAATCACTGTAGCAAATGATTCCTCTCCCACGGGAACAAATTTTCCATCAATCTTCTTAGTAGTAAGAGTTAGCATTGCAAAGCCAGATATGTCAAACAAAACCATTTGCGCTTTGTTCGCTCTCTTCTTTCCAATTTGTACTGCCTGAAAATACTGCATGATTTATGGAGCCTATAGCACTATATGCATTTTATCTCAACATTTAAGAAATATACATAGGAATCAAAACCGGTGAATCCTAGAATCTTTGTTGGTGCAGCAGCAAGTGTACTAATTGCAATATTGGTTGTGTTTTGGCTTTTCGCAAGTGACGTCGAAGGAGGATTTTTTTCGCCGTCAACTCAGGAGGTATTACCACTTACGATAGAATTATTTGATTTTTCCGTGCTAGAGATTACTGAAAAGCAGGCTACGCTTGAAATAAAATTTAAGGTTTCAAATCCAAACTTCAAGTCTGTCATGCTTCAACACATAAAATACTTAGTCTATCATAATGATGACCGAATTGTTATAGGCGAGATTGGTACTGCCCCAGAGGGATTTCTTGCATCACCAAATTATTTTATCATACTCAATGAAAGACCATCTCTTATTGGCGAAAAATTTACTATCATGAATACTGGTAACACTCCTGAACTTTGGGAAGCATTAGCCAAAAACGAACTAAATTGGAGGGTTTCCGGCGAGGCATTCTTCAACCTTAGTTCTATAACTGCAGGACAGGAAAATATTCTAAAATTCGATTTCTCAAAATACGATTGATTATGTATCATAAAATTTGAAAATTGTGATTATTTGTAAAAATATAAGAAAAATTAACAATAGTATATATTATTGACTTTAAGCATGTCAACAATGGCAGAAGCAGCAGCATCAGCATTTGGAGCCGCAATTGGCGTGTTAATTGCTATGGCAGTAGTAGTATTCGGACTACGTGGCAAGGGACACTCAAGAGCACCAGACGCATAAAATATTCGAACTTCCAACATTTTTCTTATTTTTCTACTCCTAGACTAATGGTTATTTTACATTTTTATGTTCCAAAAATTTAGCTGACTTGGAATGGGACGTAGTGATGCTGGCGATAGAGACTATAAGCAGATTGTAAGGGATGCTATCGACTCGATGGGAGAAGATATCGAAATAAAGATTGAGTCAAAGGATGTCAATACAATTCACCTTCATGAGGCTACAAAGTGTTTACGGCTTTCCTATTATGATAGAACGGATCCCCTGGATACTGAACAAACACAATTCAACAAAGTCTTGGGAGGTTTGTTCCGAAAAATGAAGTCGAAGTCTAGTATTGGCGAGTACGACATGGGTGATGGCTTAACACTGAAAGGGCAAGCAGACATGATTCAGGAAGATGTTATCTTGCTCTTTAGATCCATTGACAAGTTTCCAGAAAATCCATTGCCTATGGATTTGCTGTACGTAAATGCCTGCATGTGGATGTTCAACCAAATTGAAGGAGTTATTGTCTACATCACACCAGACGGAAAGGAGGATTCATTTGTAACAACCAGGAATCAAAAGATGTTTGAAGAGGTAATTAAACGAACTAGGGTATTCCAGGACTTCCTAAAGGAGAATAGGTTGCCCATTATAGAGCCATCACGAGATTGCTTAACCTGTCCATACTACGAAAGATGCTATATCAGAAAGAAAGAAGGAAAACAAATATCCATAGCATCACTGTTTGGCAAGTATGGTAAGGAAGAAAAGATTTAATGCACTATTACGTAAATTTCGAAAAGAAGTTTAGAACATCCAATTTTTTAGATTTTGGTAATGTCATAAATCCTACCAGCAACTCATTTTGTGTTGTAAAAATATTTTCAGATATTTTCTGAAATTCTGGAATACTAAACGGCAGAAGATTTTTCAATTTTCCTTCACAAAAAGCCCTAACATAAATCTCAAACATAGAATATGTGAATTTTGGTGAAATTTTTACTAATGTCCTAACAGCATCTACAAATTCTTTTTCTTTTATTTCACCCTTTGACAAAAACTTATCCAAAACAGAGTCCTTTTGATCAAAATCATCAATCGACAAGACCACAAGAAGTCCTTTGGGTGTAAGTTGGTAGTATGGAACGCCCTTCTCCTGCAACGCCTTAGGTCCACGTTTTAGTGGTAAACGTCCAGCCTCACTAACTATGTTTAACGGAATAAGAATTTCATCCAAGTCACGGAAAACCCCAGAATAGATATTCTTCCAAAGAAGATTATTTTTTTTTGCTATATTTTGGGCAATAGCCGTACGAGTCATTAATGTAGAACTATTTTCTCTAGCAAGATGACTTATGATATGTCTCTGCCTAATAGCCTCCCCCGTCAGCTGCTCCCTTTTTGTTTTGAATGTATGAAATATTGAGAGTTTTGGGAATTGTTGTTTCATACTAAACCACCAACGTAATTCTACCATTCATAGCCTGTTTCATGCCTAGATTAACATGACATAATATTTGAATTTTGTGATACTATCCCTGTACATAGATATACAGTTACTAACTTAATTTGTAAATAACTCATCTTTAGGTTTATATCTGCATAGATTCGCGAGTCGAATTAGATGAACTCTGTAATGCAGATAAAATCTGTAAAACATAAGTATGCTCTATTACTTATGGCTGCAGTCGCTATGACAGCGACAGGAGCAATGGCTCAGGCTTTTGCCCAATCAACCGAAGACGGAATGGATGGGTATCAAGTCGGAGTACCGGGCGCCGGAATCTATACTGGTAACGCCAACGAATGTTGGTGGGACACAGATGACGATGGCACCCCAGACATGTATTGTCTGATTGATACAGGTGATACTGCTTGGATGTTAACAGCATCATCTTTAGTCTTGTTCATGACACCTGGTGTCGCCTTCTTATACGGAGGACTTGCAAGATCAAAGAACGCTGTAAACACAATTGGCATGACATTCATTGTCATGGGACTAATGTCAGTACAATGGGTACTGTGGGGATATTCCCTAGCATTTGGTTCCGTTGACAGTGAAGCAAACATGTTCATGGGCAACCTCGATTACATGGGCTTTAATCAAGTCTCACACTGGGCACCACTAGGTGAACCAGGTTCATGTGAAGGCACTTGGTCTGATTATTACCAAATGCAACAGATGAAGACTGATGGAGCTTATTGTAGCCAAGGATGGCCTGGAACAGTTCCACATCAATTGTTTGCAATGTTCCAAGCAACATTCGCTATTATCACACCAGCTCTTATTGTCGGTGGCTTAGTTGACAGAATGAAATTCAGCGCACTGGTAATCTTTGTTCTCTTATGGGGAACCTTCGTTTATGACCCAATTGCACATTGGGTCTGGGGAGGCGGATACATAGGAAACATGGACTTTGATCCAGACTTGTCGCCATCATTTGGTCTTGACTTTGCAGGCGGTACCGTAGTTCACATATCTTCAGGATTCGCAGCTCTAGCTGGAGCTCTAGTTCTTGGTAGACGACTTGGATACGGAAAGGTTCCAATGGAACCACATAACGTACCTATGATCGTACTGGGAGCTTCAATACTCTGGTTCGGCTGGTTCGGATTCAACGCAGGAAGCGAAGTATTATCAGACGGCATTGCCGTCAGCGCTTGGACTGTAACTAACACAGCAACTGGTATGGCTTCAGTAACTTGGTTACTGATGTCATGGGGACATACTGGAAGACCCAGTATCGCAGGTGCTGCAACAGGTGCAGTAGCAGGCTTAGTAGCAATCACTCCGGCCTCTGGTTGGGTTGGCCCTATGGCCGCAATCATAATCGGAGTTGCTGCAGGTACACTTTGTTACGGCGCAGTTGCTTTCAAGAACTCACGCAAATGGGACGACGCACTCGATGTATGGGGAGTGCACGGAATAGGTGGTTTCACAGGCGCAGTCTTGACAGGAACACTAGCAAGTCCACACATCTGGGATACCGGTGACGGTATTGGTGCATGGACTGGAACACCAGAAGGATACGAGCAACAAGCTATCAACATAGCAGGCGCATGTATGTCAGTTGCTTATGCATTCGGTGTAACAATTGCTATATTGAAGATCATGGACGCAATCTGGCCAGGTGGAATTCGAGTTACTCCAAAAGAGGAGGAAGTCGGACTCGACATTGCTCAGAACGGTGAACGAGCATACGTAGAACTAGGTTAAGAATAACCTCTCTTTTTTTCTTTTTTTTATTTTAATATCCTAGGACAAATTCATTTACCGTCAACATTATACAAATTTGTGTTAACCACCACAACAGAATTAGAGAAAATTATTGATGATCCTAATCTGATTTTGATTGATGCGAGATCCTTCCAAGAATATTCTCAGGGGCACATTACAAATGCAGTAAACTTGGATCTTTTCTCCTTTCACTGGATTGATACAAGCCAGAGTGGAATATCTTCATTTAATGAACAGTTCGAAAAAATTTTTTCGCAGGTAGGCATCTCGGAAGAAAAAAAGGTGGTTTTCTATGATAATGTATCTGGAATGCTTGCTGCCAGAGGAGTTTGGCTGCTTGAATATTTTTCACATCCAAACGTATCAATGCTTGATGGCGGTATCACAAAATGGAAGACCGAAGGGCGTGCTTTGGACAGAATTTCAGTTAGCTACAAGCCAGCCAATTTTTCTGGAAAGCCCAATCCTAAAATTTTAGCTGGATTTGAGTACGTGTTGGAAAATCTCAACAAAATTACAATTTTAGATGTTCGTTCAAAGGAAGAATTTGATGGCAAACTTGTAAGAGCAGCTAGGGGTGGTCACATACCAACATCAACTAACATAGACTATACTGAAAACATTTCCAAAGATGGAACTCTCAAAAACAATGAGGAACTTTCTAAACTATATCAGATGTCAAAAGATGCTGAAATTGTAACCTATTGTCAGGGGGCATACAGAGCGGCAAATACATTCCTTGCCCTGAAGAAGATTGGTTTCACAAACGTCAAAGTTTATCTTGGATCTTGGGGAGAATGGGGAAACAAACCAGAACTTCCCATAGAATAAAAAATCCGATCAAGATTTTTATGATATAATTAATATAACGTCAGGAAGTCAGCGTGATCAGATGGCTTTTAACAGGAAAAAATTTTCCTATCTCGCTATTACTGCGGGAGCAGTTATGTTAGTTATGACATTTGTTACACCTCCAGCTTTTGCTGCTACGGGTGATGATTCAGGGTTATCAAAGCCTATTTTGGCACTGGCTGCTGCTATTGCGATAGCAGGAGGTCTGATAGGTACTGGTAGCGCACAACAGGGAATAGGTGCGGCTGGTATGGGCATTATAGCAGAAAAACCAGAAAAATTTGGTCAGGTTTTATTCTTCTTTGTAATTCCAGAAACACTTTGGATTATTGGTTTCGTTCTAGGAATTATACTATTGCTAGATATACTCTAGGGCGAAATACAGTGAGTATTGATAACTTTATAGCTGAGATAGAAAATAGAAAAAAAAACGATCTTGATAAACCTAAAAAAAAACTAAACGACAAAAAAACAAAAAATGAAGGAAAAAAACAATAA
>ERZ724564.38-NODE-38-length-11461-cov-2.392095_pt1 | contig 11461 bp, 12 predicted proteins | sample MGYA00375858_ERZ724564 | MGnify/ENA primary metagenome ERZ724564 (study PRJEB28725, sample SAMN03264856) | marine sediment metagenome | biome: marine pelagic biome; feature: marine oligotrophic desert; material: ocean water | place: Pacific Ocean:North Pacific... | reverse complement strand
CCATCATCAATCAATCCATCAGCCCACCATCCTGCGTTATTTTTAATCCAACTAGGAATAGACGTTTCAGATTCTACTGGAGTGGGCGTAAGAGTTTCTAGACCGCCAGATACTGATTTCTTGCTTTGTAGATCAACATCAAAAAGTACATAGCCAAATTTTGAAGGATCTGGCACACTATATACCGGACCTGTACCATAAACAATTACAGCGAATTTTTGCAGTCCAGGATCTCCTTGCATAAGCCAATATGTGTGCACTTGACCTGAAGCAGAAAATAACTTGTCATGTCCTTCATCATCAGCTAAAGAAGCAATCGGTATTGTTTGACCATCTATCACATTGACTTTTAAAATGTCATAATGCACTTGGTTTTCCCACAAGTCAGTAGAAAATGCTTTCTTAAAATTTATAGTCCATTCAATCTCACAGCCAATTCTAGGTTTTTCGGGACCGTATATGATGTCAGCAACCATTGAGTTCGTATTTGTATTTTCATAAATTTTTACCACGTCATAATTAATAATACAACCAGCACCCTTCTTTGCCACTTCCGTATCTGTAAATCCTACAAATGGATTTGACGAAATATTGTCGTATTTATGTAATGAGAATTCGTATTCTCTAGGTGGACTTCATTCTGTCACCTGAACCCACGTGAGTGCTTTCACTGGTCGGGGAAATTCATCGACAACGGAAATGTGACTAGTTACGCCACCTGCCTTCCAACCAACAAGAATTGTATCATATTCACCTGCCGGAACGGTTATGGTTTCCATTCCTATAGGCGATACTTGTTCACCACCAATATTTGCAATCTTGCCCCATGATACCTTGGAGAATGCCTTTGGTCCCTTGCCAGGCTGATCAATTTCTGCAGTAGCAAAGGAAGAGAGCCACGATATTGAATTTTTGTATACAGATGCATACTTCAAAATATTATCGCTTACAGTACCTCCTATATACTCTGGAGTAACCTTACCTACATCCATGTGGCCTTTTAGTACCTTGTTTCCATCTTCAACTAGAACTTGAACACGAAGCACATCTTCAGGACCACTAGTTACTTCTTTTTCTATCCACATTGAAAACCAAAAATCTGTACAGTCCTTGTATTCTGCATGACATACTTTGTACTTGAAGTAATCACCAACTTTGAGATTTTCGCCCGGATACCAGGATCCAGGATGATCAACACCACCAAGACCTGCACCAATGCCAGAACCAGCAGACACATGATCCGCAAATGTTGCTGGAACAACACTACCACTAACAAGAATAACTGAAAATAAAACTATGAAAATTGTATTACGCATACAATGTTAATACCCGTCAAAGTTAGTTAAATGTTCCAAATAAGCAAATATAGAGGATAGTGTTCGATTTATTAGATATGTGTGAATGCCCAAAAATACACTTTTACGAAGTTGAGTTCAAACTTGATGGTATGGTTGTTGTCCCAACGCATAAAAACTGTGGAGATAGATTAAATGAAAAACAAGCTGACGTATTTCAGAAAGAGTTAGTCAAATCATGGGGATTTGAGGAAGAAGAGGAATAATTTTTCAAATAAAAAAACTTTAGACTTTTACTAATAAAAAGGAAAAAACTGTGAAATTTATTGTAGTCCTGATACAGCTTCTTTGCAGACGCTACATCCACAGGTACAATCGGCACTGCAAATACAGGCTCCTTGCATTTCACAATCACATGAGTAAGTTGAATCTCCAGTGTCTGCTTCACAGCCACATGCTTGATCGGTCATGCAAAATGGATCATGTACATGGTTTTAAAACTTTATCAAAAAAATCACAGCGTTATACTAATTTTCTATTAATTTTGAATGTCTACTCTTATCGCAAAAATGAAGTTTGAGGGATTAATCCCTCTCACTTCTGTTGGCGTGCAAACCAATTATGACTTGTTTAATTTGTAGGGATAAAAGGGTATCAAAACATACTTGGAATACCAAAAATCATTCATGAGATAATGAAAGTAAATAGTTTGTAGATTTGTGTAATTTGGTAGCCTCTGACTCAATCTTAGTTGTATCACTTTCCAGATCAAATCCAGTTTTCAATATATGAATTAGTTCTGGCTTTCTATGAAGATCTTGAATTTTTTTGAAATTGTTTCTGTTAATGTATCCCAAATAAAAGTAACAATCAGAAAATAATGAATTTTCTATCATATAGCGATATTTCTGAGAAATTATCTTAGAGTGAGAATTATCCTCTATCAAATCTGAAAATCCCATAGTTGACTTTAACATTCTTGAAAGGAGAGATGGCGTGGCTCTCTCTATTCCAATTGACTCGGTTATTGGTGAAATTAACTCATTGATTTTATTTTTGTTGGATTCACGTAACATCTTTAGCATATGTACAGGACTGGGACGCTGAAAATTTAACACGGATATAGCATCAGCAAGAAAATATGCCGCACATTTTAGCCACGAAGAAGAATATGGATCAGTGTTTAATCCATTTTTTGTCTTCGTTATACATATTCCCGCTTCTACCAGACAATTCTTAATGTAGGCGTTAAAAATTCGTTCTTTTTTTTCTTTAATTTTTGATAATAGCATACGAAGCTCCCACTGTTCGTCAAGCAAAATAGTCATACCATCATACTGCAATAAAATATCAGGCGATGTTTCCTGTAACGTTCCATGATAAATATGATAAAATACTCCGTCAGATTCAAGAAAAGACTCTTTTTGTTTTTTATCATCAAATATTGTTATATCATATTCACAACAATCATAGCTATGTCCCTGACTCTTACAACCACCCATACCAACAGGGCAATTTTCAATCGAAAGTTTTTCTAATATGTTTTTAGCTTCCAAATCAAAAATCATGAGATTAGATTTTGTATAAAGTTTCAAAATGATAATTTTTTACCATTAATGTAAATGCTGATGGTTTTTACTTGTTGTATACGAAAACAAGACAATTGCTTTAAATTATAATTGATTCTCGTTTTTACAAGCTCCTGTGGTGTAGTCCGGCCAAGCATATTGGCTTCTCAAGCCAATGATCTCGGGTTCAAATCCCGACGGGAGCATTTTCCTTTCAATGTGTTCCTTAAATAATTCATACTTGTTTTTATTTTATTGGCATTACGTGATTTATCCTTAAAACAGGAATATAGATCAGACAGGGATGATGTTGTATCAGAATTTTTCATTCCTTGTTTAACTAATAGTATTCAGTATGACAGAACTATAGAATTCATCTCGGTCAAAAGTTTGAGTACATTGACTTTTGGTTTAGAAAACATAGAACATAATCACGCCAAAATCAGACTGGTTTCAGGACACAGATTTACTACTTCTGACTTGGATGCAATAGTAAAACTCTTTGACCAAAATAATTCTGGTAGATTAAACGGCAGACTTTATCTAGATAAAAAAATTTCTAGTCTTATTCAAGATAGTAAAATTAGACAGCTAAAGAAAATAATAGAAGATTTTAAACTTGAAGTGAAAGTTGCTATTCCAAATTCAGAATATGTAGATGGGGTTTTTGAGGAACGTATGGGAATATTTAGGGATACAAATGATGATGCTGTTGCTTTTTCAGGCACATCAAATGTTACTTTTGATGCAGAAAATCGTAACTTTGAGTCAGTTGATGTTTTTACATCATGGGATGACAAAACACGTGTAGATAACAAGATAAAGAATTTTGAAGACCTTTGGGCTAACAGAACAAAGTATGTTGAAATATATGATCTGGTATATGCAGAGAAAAAAAATCTTTTAAAATATACAACAGAATGGGCAGTATATACATAGTCGATTAGAATTCAAAGTCTTTCATATCTATTTTTGATGTGTTTTGATAAAAATTCATTCTTGAAATTTTATAATAAATTATTTCGCCCTGTCGTTGTATCACTGCAATGATTGGTTCTTTGCCCATCTTGGTTATTTCTTCAACTTTTTTTTGTAATTTTCCCATCTTTTCCTGTTTACCCTCATTGAGACCAAAGACCAAAAACTTGGCTCCCTTTTCTCCAAAATCTCCTTTGGCATAAACTCTAAAGTCTGAACCAAAACCAAATCCATCTTTAACGGTATAACCTTTGTTTCTTAAATCGCGATAAACTAAAAATTTTGTTAGAATATCCCCATGTTGTTTTTTGCAAATTTGTAAAAACGAATCAAAGTCTATGTTCTTTTTTCCCTTAAAAAGAGCAAGTCTGCCAGTGTATAAAAGATAAAGAGATTCAAATGGTTTTAGGAATAATTTATCTTTCTCCATCTCTCCGTAACCTTTCTGCTCAAGTTCTTGTTGTCTATTAGGTTCTAAGATTATGGTCTGGTTTTTTATCAAGACACCTTGTATTTCTGGGTCTGCTTCAATCGACATGAAAAATTTGCTATTATTTACCATATAAGGTCTTAAGTATAACCGTTAAAATATGGCTGAAAAACATCTGTAAATTATGCACGGTGAATGCTACAGAAAAGGCAATGGACAGCCATACACTAGAAAGCAGTACATAAAAGGCAAACCACAAATCAAAATCACCAAATTTCAAAGTGGTAGTGCAGATAGATTGCAAAACTATGATTATAGCGTACAGCTTTTGATTAACGAAAGACTGCAGATAACACATATGGCTATCGAGTCAACTAGACTTGCAGCAAACAAAACACTTGAAAAAACAACCGGAGAAACTGGCTATTTTTCAAAACTTAGAATATATCCTCACGTCTTGCTTCGGGAGAACAAGATGATTGCAGCTGCTGGTGCAGATCGATTGCAAGAGGGAATGAGAAGGGCTTTTGGAAAGGCAGTGAGTCTAGCAGCACGTGTAAAGCGTGGACAGTGTATAATGGAACTACAAGTAAAAAAGGAACATTTGGAAGCGGCTAAAAAGGCTCTAAAGGGAGCATGTGTAAAACTACCTGGAACACCAACAATTCGAGTTGTTCCGCTAAATTAAGAAAAAGAAATCTCTAAGAATTCATTTTCATGCTCTTTTAGTAATTGAATGAATTCGGAAAATTCTTGCTCCGTTGGATTCCTTTTTAAAATTCTTCTAGATTGGTAATAAAATGAGTTATACAGTCTTCCAATTATTATGCCCTGACCAAACGCATTTTCCTCTTCTGGTGAATCTTGTGCTGATGAGTTAACAAGTGAAGTGATTTCATTTATTCTACTTGTAGATTCATGTATTTTCTCTTCCAGAACTTTTTGGATTTTTTCATCCATGATTTTGTTATACTGATTATAGTTAAAAAGAATATGAAAAATCATTACGCTTTAATAGACTTGTGCAAAATTATCGATCGAGCAGTCGTAGTATAGTTTGGTTATTATTCTAGCTTGCCAAGTTAGTGACCCGGGTTCAAATCCCGGCGACTGCATTGTTTTAATTAGATTTTTTTCTCAATCCATTTTTTATTATATCTATTGCTTCTATGGCTTTCTCTGGCTTTGGTAACTGAACCATGAAAATCTTGTCTTGGTTGACTTCAGAATAACTTGGCGGAGACAAAGCAAGCATAGTTGTATTCGCCAAAGACTCGAAAAATTCAAGTGATTCATTTGCGTAAACTAGGAATTCTTCATGTATTTCTCCATAGGAAAAATCAAGTGTGATTTCAACAAAAACATGGCCTAATCCATCCTGTAATATGTTGAGATTAGTATTAACAGAAACAGGCTTGCCTTGAATTTTTGACATTATATCGTCAAATTTTCTATCATCTAATATGATCCTAGGCACATTTTTTCCATTAAAATCAAAAACATCAATCTCCTTGTATACGCGTGCAAGCAGTTTTTCCATTTCTTCGTCGACCATTTTTCTAAGATTTAGAAAGTTTTGGAATTATTCTGTCGCCCAGACGAATAAGGAAGGGTGATATGAACGCAGTAATTATTGTTATCAATCCAATTAACGGGAAAAGAAATGCACTAACTACGCCCATATCCACTCCCACTTTTACTATAACAATTGAAAATTCACCTCGTGGTGCAGATAATGCAAAGGCTGAACGTAATGATTTGCCTTTTCCCATCCTAAATGCCGTAGTACCAAGGAGATTTCCACCAAACTTCATTGCGATGGTAACTGCGATTAGTGCAATTGCGATGAAAATGTAATCTTCTAATTGTGTTACGTCCATCAGTGCACCAACAGATACAAAGAAAATAGCAACAAACATGTCTTTTATAGGGCTAGACAGAATTTTTGAAACTTCAGAAGACTTGGATTCTGCCACTAAAACACCTGCCAAAAATGCGCCTATGGCTACAGAAAGTCCTACCACGTTTGCTAAAAGTGCATATCCAAAGCAAACACCAAGAACACTAAGCAATAAAATCTCTCTATTTTGCGCGCTTGCAACCTTATCAATTAAAGGAGGAATAACTCGTCTTCCAATAGTAAATGTTCCAACAATAAGTCCACCTGCTACTACTGCAACTAAAACTACAGCTTCAATGGAGACAGTTCCGACCAAAGCGACTGATTCAAGAGATGCAATTAGAATAACGGCAATAACGTCTTCAACAATTAAAATTCCCAAAACAAGTATAGATGACTCTTTTTTTATCTTTCCAGAATCTTGTAAAATTTTAACAATTATTGCTGTACTGCTGATTGATAATGCTGCTGCGATAAACAATGAATCCATAAAGTTTAGACCTAAAGCAGATGCCGCTAGAAAAACTACACCTAATGTGACAAATAGACCCAATGTACCAGCTCCAACCGCTACCTTACCAATTGAACGAATTTTTGCAAACGGAAATTCAATACCTATGACAAAAAGTAACAAGATAACTCCTATGTCAGCAAAAAGGTTCAATGCAGATATGTCGGACAGAATACCAATTCCTGCAGCCGGACCCGAACTTCCATTTTGTGGTAGAATGGATGTCCATAATGGAGAAAGAGGACCTATCAACATTCCGGCAAACAGATACCCTATAATCAAAGGCTGTCGAATTTTAAAAAATGCAAGCGTTACTATTGCTGCTAGAATCATAATGATTGCAAGATCAGTTACAAAAGTTTCGTGGGGAAGCTGCAAAGGGTTAACCCTTTCAACAAATGAAGAAACGTTTTCGCTCAGGGAAGATTGAACACTATCCTGTGACTGTATTTGTAAAAAAAAATCTTTCACCTATTAAATACACATTCGCGTGTTAAAAGTGATCGCTACAAAAGTTCAATCTTTCCAATGTTATCCAAACTTGAGTGGTAATTGTAAAATTACCGTTGCTATTAATAGTACGGTACCATACCGTAATATATGATACAATGTGAATACTGCACAAAAGATTTTGTAGAGAATATGAATGGCTTGGCTGAGAAAACATTTCACGAAATGTTACATGAGCCAGAAATTGTCAATCAGTAGAGCCCAATTCTTTTATTTTATTTTAGCGACCTTTTTAACAATCCAAAAGCAGATTAAGATATAGTGCCAACAAAAACAAATAATGATAACACTCCGAACTATTCTTCGCTGATAAAAAATCTTGAGAACATAAAAGCCGAGTTTGTAACGCTTAGAGAATATGTAGGTGACAATGAAAATGAATTGTTAGAAAAAATTTCAGGTATATCAGAGATGATAAATAGAACAGAGGCATCTTCTGCAGAATTCCATAAAAAAGCCGATTCAATAATTCAGGAGTTACAAAAAATTAGAAATATTACGAATAAGGCGTCAATTACAACATCAAACGAAGTTATTGGATTATTGAAATTATCAGAATATCAATCGAACATACGTATGCTGGCTGAATCAAAATATGGCTCGTTAGGAGACATTGAAAAAATGGCAGAGCAAACAGCAGAAATTGTTAATCTTTTTGATAAGATATCAATCGAATCAGAAAAGAAAATTCCACTGCCTAATGAAGTTAGGCAGTGGGCCATAGGCACCATTTTTGATTGTGCGGATAGGTGGGAAATCAGATTTGATGATTTGTTTAAGATGTTATTAGATTCTTTGGGAAAAAATTTACTAAAGGAATCAATGAGGACACAACAAGTTAGGGATATCTTTGGTATGAAAGCGGTTGATAAAATCAAAAATGAATTAAAATTATCTTAGACTCCTTCTGATTTATCAAAAGCTTCTAAACTCTGCTTTTTCCTTTTAAGGATAGCAAATATTCCAATAATTACTGCGATCCATATAGAGGCAAAAAGAATGTTTGAAACGCTTGCATACATGTATGGTACCATATCCATCATTTGTTTCTGAAGTATCTCTGCCCTAAGACTGACATCCATCATTCCTGTATGAAATGCAGAACTGTCCCTAGGAACAGCAGATATTTTTTCCGCGCTAGCAAGCATTACATCCAAGTCAGCCTGTATTCTTGTAAAATTTGTAGTATCAGTTGGAAATATCCAGACTGGGTTACCCTCGGCAGGAAGATATCCCTTGATTGCGTTAATATCCGTCATTATGGTTTTTGGTTCAGAAGATGCCATAATTCTATCAAACAGTCCTATTGATAGATCCATGGGATAAACATCGTTCTGATAACCAGTATATGCCATATATGCACCAAAGCAGATTACTGCCATTATGCCAGCAACTGCAAGTTTGTGTAAAATATCAGCCATCTTTTCCTCTTTTGTTTTGGTATAGTCAATTTTTGAATTACCTCTTTTAAATCTTGTATGCGAGAAGCTCAAGCAAGCAATGTACAAGAATCCCATTGTCTGCAAGGCGATGATGGGAATCCATATAGGATTTCTTGAATAAAATGCGATTAAAATTGCCATAATTCCATAAATGCCAAAGAAGAGCTCTAGCAGTGTAGTCTTAGAAAATGGCAGATTGTATGCCTTTTCTCTCCAATCATCAGTATTTTTAACAATGCCGTATTTTGGAGTTCGCAGAAATTCGCTCTTCTTTCCCACCATAGCGTCTATTACAGCTATGGTGTTGTTTACCGCCATTCCCATGGAATAAATTATCAGATAAGGCATGGCTATTGCTTTTGCCTTTCGATCTTTATCATACATGTTATGAATTATGAATAGATAAGCTCCTGGTCCCATAGCAAAGTATGTTGCAAGTGTTACCACTGGAAGGAAACTAACAATATAGAGATTCACATTAGATGCTAAAAGAATTGGAAGTGCAAGAAATTGAATTAACATTAATGGAAAAACGATGTGACGAGTTAGTTGTACAAAAGCCTGAAGTTTTGCATCAATTGCTATTTTTCGTTTTAGTAAAATACCGCCAAGAAGTTTAATTGCACATTGAATCGAGCCCTTGGCCCATCTGAACTGCTGCCTCTTGGCACCATTCATCTGTACAGGCAGTTCTGCATTAACAACTATATCCGGTATGAAAAGGCATTTCCAACCCTTCATCTGTGCTCTATAACTCAAATCCAAGTCTTCCACTAGAGTTGCGGTGTGCCAACCTCCTGAATCATCAATGCATTCCTTACGCCAAATTCCCGCAGTACCGTTAAAATTCATAAACAGATTTGAGTTACTTTTTGCCTTCTGCTCAACTAAGAAATGGAAATCTAGGCTCAGTGCCTGCGCCTGAGTCAAAGCAGAATAATTTTCGTTAACATGTCCCCATCTACATTGGACAAGCCCAATGTTTGGTTTTGCAAAATAAGGTATTGCTCTCTTCAGATACCATGTTGGTGGAATAAAGTCTGCATCAAAAATTGCGACAAACTCACTTTTAGTATATTTCATCGCGTACTTTAGTGCCCCAGCCTTGTAACCCTGTCTTGTTCCACGTCTAACGTGAGATATATCAAAGCCCTTACCCTTGTAATTTTCTACAAGTTCTGCTATTTGCTCTGTAGTGTTATCATCAGAATCATCCAGAACCATGATACACATCTTTTGCTTTGGATAGTCAAGACTACAGACAGAGTTTATCAGACGACTAGCAACATACTTTTCATTATATATCGGAAGATGAATTGTAACAGTTGGCTCACCTATTGATACGGTATCCTGATTTTCTTTTCTTCGTCCTGAAAGAAATGCCAAATAATAGAAATTACATGTATAAGAAATTATGATAATTGCGCATGCTATGAAAATATAAAAAACAAAACCAGTGAACGGATTCGGTGCTATAGGTTCCATCTACAATACTGTCAAAATATTATACAATATTAACAGTTATGGAATTTATTACTAAAATCTAGAGTTTAATCCATTGGATAAATTTTGATTGCCTGTGGTGGGCAAACACCCTCACATGCAAGACAAAAGATACAATCTGGTTCGTTAATTTGGAGTGGTTTTTTTGTAGACCCCACATTTCCTGGAAAGTCAAAGAATTCGTAAACAGCAACCGGACATGCATCAATACAAGCTCCGTCCCCAATACAAATATCAAAGTCAACAGCACAAAACTCTCCCCAAACACCCATGACTTTGTTATCTGCTCCAACTCTTCCCCAAGTCTTAACCTCATTTCCAGTCTTGGTTTTGAATGGCGCGGATATGTCCATCTTATCTTTGAATTCAATATCAATTGGTCCCGGAACCACTTCCTCCCCGTCCCTCGCTATTACTTGTTTTTTACCTTCAACTGCTGGTTTTGGCTTTTCAATTTTGGCTATTGGTTTAGCATCTAGTACAATTTGTGCGAGAGGAGTTAGTTCCTCCAATTTTGCCACTGCTTGTACTTCTGACATTTGTTCCTTTTTCATATAATATTCAGTCATCTTGTCAGCAAGTATGGTATTTCTAAGAAGTGTGTCAATAATCATTTTTGCAAAATGGTCAGCCTTTTTCCTATAGTTTTGTACCCATTGAGGAGCACTAAATTTTTCAACTGGATAAATCTGATAAATGGCATCAATCACTTCGCCTGTTACAATTTCAACAGTAACGCTGAGATCTACGTATTCATATCCATCAGCATCTGGGTCTGGCTTGTTTTCTTCAATCCAATTGTATGTTGCATATATCCTGTCTGCATATTGATCCATCGCAAATGTCTTTTTCATTCCTTCGAGAATAGACTTGATCTCAGCTGGATCATCAAGTTTTATTGGCATTCTGTATAGACCGAGTTTGTAACCATGCATTGGATAAACTCCACGTTTAGCAGTTGGTGCCTGCATTGTGTATATTCTATCTTTAAGAAGTAATGACATACTTCACATATAGTGGAAAATAGTTAAAAATCTTTGTTCTTAGAATTCATGAGTTATTAATAAAAAAATTAAATTTTTAAGAAGGATTTACAGATGGAAGTGGCTTGAAAATTAGCAAAGTTGCAATTATTAGTAAATTTGGCTCGAAAAAATCTGAGAATGCCGCGAAGGATATAGCAGAAAAGCTACTAAAACAGAAATTCAAAGATTGTACTATTTCACCAGTAATGGTTAAGGGTGCAAAAAAAGTAAACTCTTTGGAAGAGCTAAAGCAGATAAAACTTGATCTTGTAAGTACATTGGGGGGGGAGGGGACCACA
>ERZ724564.37-NODE-37-length-11595-cov-1.528776_pt1 | contig 11595 bp, 8 predicted proteins | sample MGYA00375858_ERZ724564 | MGnify/ENA primary metagenome ERZ724564 (study PRJEB28725, sample SAMN03264856) | marine sediment metagenome | biome: marine pelagic biome; feature: marine oligotrophic desert; material: ocean water | place: Pacific Ocean:North Pacific... | reverse complement strand
CATTTCAATGAAGTTGTGAGGGAGAACTGGACTCGCTTTCATAAAGTACTGGTGGGTGTCTTTGGTAAAGCCTGTACACATAAAAACATTAAGAACATCATGAACTAGGTTTTCTATTTCAGAGATAGGTTTTCTTTGCTGTTTGGATAGAGCCCGACAAAGGTTTGAGTGGCAGCAATAATGATATTCATTTCCACTAAGCGCCATATGAGTGTATGGGTCACAGCGAGTACCAATGATATCGTGGACACCTCCACCATCTTCGTCCCAGCCATACCAATCTAGTGTGTCATGGGTGATAGTCGCCATCGGTCTGAGATAAGGAAAATTTGAATATAGGCGATCAGTGGTACTAACATGGGTGCCATAAAGTGCCCTCGTTTTACCACTATAAAAGTGCTCATTGATGTTGTCATTATTCCAAAGGTTTAGATCTCCTACTTGTGGGCCTTCGATACATACAATTCGAAAAAAATGACCCGCAGGAACAACAAAGGTTTTTGCCTCTCTTGGAGGTATGATGGTTTCATCAATCAGAGTTAATTGCTTTCTTGCAGATTCATAGAGTTCGTTATTTGATCCAGGCAAGTCATCTATGGGGTAGGCGATAACGGGTTTATTTTGTTGGCGTTTATGGGCATCAAGAGGAGCCTGGTTTTGTTTGATATTTTTCATAGTTCAACTCTCTGTTCCAGTTTTAATGATGAGCGTCTAGGTAAGTCTGCTCCATTATAAATAGATATATTAGTCAGGATAGCCATAACCACCACCACCGGGAGTTTTTAAGATAAAAATATCATTTTTTTTAACTTCGACTTGACCTTTTGTTCCTATCTTTATAACTTTTTGATCAGAGTGAACGACGTAATTTTCACCGACTGCACCTGGCTCGCCTCCTGACATACCATAAGGAGGCTCAATTCGATGTCCTGCAATCATATTAACGGTCATTGGTTCAAGAAAGCGCATCTGTCGATCCACTCCTTCTCCACCTTTGTACTTGCCTTTACCACCCGAGTTTTTTCTAATTTTAAAAGTTTCAAGTCTTACAGGAAAGCGCCACTCTAAAACTTCTGGGTCTGTTAATCTGGTATTAGTCATATGAGTCTGAACTGCACTACATCCGTTTTGATGAGCACTAGCGCCAGAACCACCACATATAGTTTCATAATTTTGTATTCTGTCATTTCCCCAAATGTAATTATTCATTGTGCCCTGTGATGCAGCCATCTTCCCCAAGGCACCAAACAGTGCATCAACTATATATTGAGAAGTCTCAACATTACCAGCAACAACTGCAGCTGGATAGACGGGATTAATCATATTCTTCTCAGGTACGATTATATTCAGTGGCTTAAAGCATCCATTATTTAGCGGGATATCATCATCAATTAGACAGCGAAAGACATAAAGTACAGCGGCATAGCAGATTGCAATTGGTGCATTATAGTTGCCGGGGTGTTGTGAACTGGTTCCAGTAAAATCAATCGTTGCACAGCGTCTGATTTTATCAACCTTAATGGCAACACTTACTTGATGACCATCATCCATTTTGTAAGTGAAACTAGTATCTTCCAGCACATCTAAAATCCTGCGAACTGACTCCTCTGCATTGTCTTGTACGTGCTGCATATAAGCATGGACAACATCTAGACCATAGCGCTCGATGATAATTAGTAATTCTTTCGCGCCCTTTTCTGCTGCAGCTACTTGTGCTTTTAAGTCAGCGATATTTTGTTTAATATTTCTTGAAGGATACGGCCCAGAACCCAGCAGTTGGTGTATCTCACTTTCCAAAAATTTACCTGAAGATACAAGTTTAAAGTTGTCTATGAGAACTCCTTCCTCATCAACATGTGTCGAGTTTGCAGGTGCAGAACCAGGTGTAATACCTCCAATATCAGCGTGATGTCCACGATTAGCAACATAAAAAATGACCTGAGTATTGTTTTCATCATATACGGGTTTGATTAAGGTGATATCAGGTAAATGAGTTCCGCCGTTGTAGGGTGCATTCATTAAAAATGCGTCACCTGGTTTCATTAAGGTAGCGTTTTCACGAATAATTGTTTTGATAGATTCACTCATTGATCCTAAATGTACTGGTATATGTGGTGCATTAGCTACAAGCTCACCTTCAGGTGTAAAAATTGCGCAGGAAAAGTCAAGTCTCTCCTTGATGTTCACAGAGGCTGCAGTATTTTCAAGAACTGTACCCATTTGTTCAGCAATATTCATAAATAGGTTATTAAATATCTCAAGCATCACAGGGTCAACATTAGTGCCTATAGCGCTTTGCCTTTTGAGTGGTTCAATTCGTTCTAGAATTAAATCATTATTTGATGAAAGCTGTGCCCTCCAGCCTGGTTCAATAACAATGGTGGAGGCTTGTTCAATGATAATTGCAGGTCCATTAATTTCAAAGTTTATAGGGATTTGTTCACGATCATAAAAACAAACATTATGTTTATTGCCAGCCATTACAGCTTGCCGTTCAGCCAATTTTGAGATTTGCTTTGTGTCTGAGGAGCTTTGTTTTAAGGTAGTTTGTGTACTTTTTGATACAGTTTCGACTTGAATGGACTCAACTATCAGTTTTGTTTCAGGAGAGGTGAAGCCAAATCGGTCAAAATGAATGCTTTCAAATTCTTTTATCAGTTCCTTCAGATCGTTAAAGGTGACTGCTATTGCTGTGTCCGATCCTAGATAGCGGATATAAACACGTTGATGGTGGATCAGTGTTGAGATTTTCAATCCTTGGGCTGATAAGTCTTCTACGCCCCTTTGCTTGAGTGTCTTAAATTCTAAAGAAATGGTTGTGATAAGTTGATGATCAAGTTGAGCTTCAATTGCCATATCGTTAATTGTGCGAGTGTCTGCAAGACCTATACCAAAGGCTGACAAAACCCCTGCGTATGGGTGTAGGTGGATTTGCTTCATCCCCAAATTGTCTGCCACTAGGCATGCATGTTGTGCGCCTGCACCACCAAAACACGATAAGGTATAGTCACTTACATCATGACCTCTCTGAACTGAGATCTTTTTGATAGCATTGCTCATGTTGTCAATGGCAACAGATAGAAAACCTTCTGCAACTTCTTGGGGTGTGATCGGTTTGCCCGCTGCATTTTCGATTTGTTTTGTTAGATGACTAAATTTTTCTTTTACAACTTCACTATCAAGAGGTTGGTCAGCTTTCGGACCAAAAACTTTAGGAAAGAAGTCTGGGTCTAATTTGCCTAACATGACATTACAATCAGTAATCGTTAAAGGACCTCCATTTCGATAACATGCGGGACCTGGATTGGCACCTGCAGAATCAGGACCAACTCTATAGCGTGATCCGTCAAAATGAAGTATAGAGCCTCCACCAGCGGCAACGGTATGGATGAGCATCATTGGCGCGCAACATCGAATCCCAGCAACTTCGGTTTCGAAGGCACGCTCGTAATCTCCAGCAAAATGAGAAACATCCGTTGAAGTACCACGCATGTCAAACCCAATTAACTTATTAAAGCCTGCTGCTTTCGCTGTTTTAGCCATTCCCACAACGCCACCCGCAGGTCCTGAGAGTATTGCATCCTTGCCTGCAAAGAAGCGCGCATCGGTTAGTCCGCCATTGGATTGCATATACATTAAGCGACCTGTTTGTTTCGCTTCTATGCTCAGCGCGCTTTCAACTTGGTTGACGTAGCGCCTAAGTACTGGTGATAAATATGCATCTAAAACAGTGGTATCACCTCTAGGAATAATTTTCATTAAAGGACTTACTTGATGACTAATCGAAATTTGAGTAAAACCAATTCTCTTTGCAATGGTAGCTATTTTTTTTTCATGTTCAGGATATCGATAGCCATGCATCAAGACAATTGCAAGTGTTCTATAACCGTCAACAAAGTATTGTTGCAATTGCTTTTCGGTGTTTTTTTCATTAAGTGGTTTAGTAATGTAACCATGCGGGTCTAAGCGCTCGTCAATTTCAATAACGTCACTGTAAAGCATTTCTGGTAGTTGAATATCGATTGCAAAGAGTTTGGGTCTATTTTGATAACCAATTCTTAAGATATCGCCAAAACCTTGGGTAATTGCAAGCACTGTTTTTTCACCTTGTCTTTCCAGTAAGGCATTTGTGGCAACTGTTGTACCCATTTTTACGACATCAATTTGAGTCATTGGGATTGCCTCTTCATGACTTAACTTAAGTAAATCTCGTATGCCTTGAATCGCAGCGTCAGAATATTGATTTGGGTTTTCCGAGAGTAAGTTATGTATCAAAATCTTATCATCTGAGTTGCAGCCAACGATATCTGTAAAGGTTCCGCCACGATCAATCCAAAATTGCCAAAGTTTTTTATCTTGTTGAGATTTTGAGTTCATGCACCATGATGTTAAGTTTTAATTGATATAGTATATTTTAAATTCAATCTTCAAGTTTTATTATGCTCAGATAGTCAAGTAAAAATAATGATTGACAGCAATTCAATTTAGGAACAAAATGCGCAAATCAGCAACATCTAATCAGATGTTATTAAGGGGCATGAAAAAATGCAGAATAATTATTTCTTGGGTTTCGTTCTAGTAGTTATTAGTGGGCTTGTCTGGAGTTTGGGCGCACCAATTATTCGCTTCTTAGAAGACGCAGAGCACTATAGACTTCCCTATATTCTTTATCGAGGAATTACTATTTTCTTGGTTGTTATTGCTTATGTTTTGTTTAGAGAAGGTAGAAACTTTTTTAATTCATTAAAACGCATCGATATTTGGAGTGTTTTTGGCGGTCTTGTGTTATCTTTTACTATGTTTGGTTGGATTTCTGCTTTAACGACAACAAGTGTTGCTGTGAGTTTGTTAATGCTCGCATTAGCGCCGATTCTTGCTGCATTTCTGGGGTATTTAATTCTAGGAGAGCAGCTCAGTCGAACCACATTAGTAAACATGGTAATTGTTGTTGTTGGTGTAATTATTATGGTTTGGGGCTCCGAAAAATCTAGTACGCTAATTGGTGCGATTTATGGCTTCTTTGTGGCACTTGGTTTTGCCATTTATACGATTACCATTCGCCACAATCCTGAGATTCCCAAATTGCTAACTCCAGCACTTGCTGGTTTTTTTAGTGTAATACTAGTATCAATTTTACTTGTTGCAACAGGTACTAGTTTTGAAATGCCACCAATCAATATAGGGATCAGTTTGATTCATGGCGTAGTTATTGCTGTTGGATTGATTCTATTTGGTTTGGGGGCAAAATATTTGCCTAGCGCGGAACTTGTACTACTAACAATGCTTGAAGTGGTTGCTGGAATTTTTTGGGCTTGGTTACCTATTATTGGAATTAACGAGATTCCAGCAACTAATACTCTTATTTGTGGATTCTTTATTCTGATAGCTATTACTTTGCAAGGCATTGCTGCAAGAAAACAACATATTATCCCGATGCCTTAAAAACTCTGTGATCTGATTATTTCTGGTTCAAAACAAAGTTATTGCTTTGAACATGCTTCATTGATAAAATTCGCTCTTTTTACTTTATGCTTTAATTAACTGATATTAAAAGATATTGGATTATGGCCTCTAGATATTTTGTGTTCTCAGGCATTTACATAATGCTGAGTGCTACAATTGCGATTTGATATATTATGTACTGGAATGATAGATTTATTGATTGAGTAGAATTATGCAAAAAAAATATTCCTGGTATTCACTACTAAAGGCTGGCTTGAATGACCAAGATTGGGATCAAGCGATTCCGTTGATTCAACCTAAATCTAAATATGACGTTATTATCATTGGCGGTGGTGGGCACGGTTTAGCAACAGCTTACTATTTAGCAAAAGAATGCGGCATCAACAATGTTGCTGTTGTCGAAAAAGGTTATATTGGTGGTGGCAATACCGGTAGAAACACTACTATTATTCGTTCAAACTATCTTAGAGATGAAGCTTCAAGCCTTTATGAGCATGCGCTGAAGCTTTGGGAAGGTATCAGTGAAGATCTCAATTTTAATGTCATGTTTAGCCAGAGAGGTGTCTACAATCTAGGTCATAGCCTACAAAACATGCGTGACATTGAACTCAGAGTTAATGCAAACATTCTTAATGGTGTCGATGCCGTGGTTGTTGACGCTAATGAGATAAAGCAACAAATCCCCATTATAAATCTATCGAAAAACGCAAGATACCCAATTATGGGTGCTTCCTACCAGGCGCGTGGTGGCGTTGCTAGGCATGATGGTATTGCCTGGGGGTTTGCTAGCGCAGCTTCAATGCTCGGGGTTGACATCATTCAAGACTGCGAGGTGATTGATATTGAGGTCGAAGAGGGAAGAGTAAAAGGTGTTAAAACAACCAAGGGAGAAATTTTGGCAGACCGTATTGGTTGTGTCAGTGCAGGCCATTCTTCAGTACTGGCAAAAATGGCTGGTCTTAGATTGCCAATTGAGAGCCACCCTTTGCAGGCATTTGTTTCTGAAGCAATGAAACCGGTACTACATACTGTTGTGATGTCTAACGCCGTTCATGGCTACATTAGTCAAAGTGATAAAGGAGACCTTGTCATTGGTGCGGGGATTGATGGCTATAACTCCTATGCTCAGAGAGGTAGCACAAAGATTGTCGAGCATGCTGCTGCAGCTATATTGGAGTTATTTCCAATATTTTCGCGCGTCCGTATGAACAGACAATGGGGTGGTATCGTTGATGTCTGTCCTGACGCTTGCCCTATTATTAGTCCGACAAAGGTTGAGGGTTTGTACTTTAATTGTGGTTGGGGTACAGGAGGCTTTAAAGCAACACCAGGCTCTGGCAATGTTTTTGCACATACTATTGCCCAAGACAAACAGCACCCACTAGCAGAGCCATTCCATGTTAATCGTTTTACAACTGGCGGTTTAATTGATGAACACGGTGCGGCTGGTGTGGCTCACTAGTTAATAAAAAGGTAATAATATGTTATTAATTCATTGTCCATACTGCAAAGAATCAAGAGACCAGAGTGAATTTTCCCCAGCTGGAGCGGCCTTTATTGCAAGGCCTGAAAGTCCAGAAGGTATCAGTGACGAAGAGTGGGCCGATTACGTTTTTTACCGCACAAACCACAAAGGCAATCATTGGGAACAGTGGGTTCACACTAACGGCTGTCGAAAAAATTTTTTGGTAGAGCGCTCAACTATCAGTCACCAAATATTACAAGTGGCACCTTTCGGTGCAAGAAATAGCGAGACTGAATTATGAGATTAGCGCAACATCCAAGCCATCAAGTTGACTATTCTAAGTCATTAAATTTTATTTTTAACAATAAACGCTATAAAGGTTATGAGGGCGACACTTTAGCGTCTGCATTACTGGCGAATGATGCACTTTTGTTTACAAGAAGTTTTAAGTATGGACGAAAACGTGGCCTTATGACTGCAGGCGTTGAAGAGCCAAATGCCTTGGTATCATTAGAAATAGGTGGTCGTTATACACCTAACCTAAAGGCTACTGAAATTATGCTCTATGATGGCCTAAGTGCTATCAGTGCCAGCAACCCAAATGCTTTCGATATGCGAGCCTTTATCAAACCATTACATCGTTTTATGCCGGCCGGTTTTTACTATAAGACTTTTATCAAACAAAAGGTTTGGGCAAAAGTAGAAGACCGTATTCGTGCATTTTCAGGCTTTTCAAAAGCGCCAACTGAGGAAGATGTTGATGTTTACGACTATATCTTTCATCATGCTGAAGTCGTTGTCATTGGTGGCGGTGCAGCAGGCATTTCAGCAGCATTGGAGGTTCTCAATAATTCTCAGAAAGAAAGAGTTATTCTGGTTGATGAACGCAGTCAATTAGGTGGCGAATTATTTAATGAATTCTCGAGTGATGAAGCTGCTATGAAATGGCACAAGGACAGTGTTAATAGATTATTATCTTTTGCTAATGAGGACAGTGAGCGATTTACCTTGCTGACCCAATCAACTGCCTATGCGTGGCATGACCAGAACTTCATTGAAGTTTTAGAAACCATAACAACAGCTGAGTCATTAACTTCATCGGAGCCTCAAAAGGCTAGAAAAATAGTACATAGAATTCGAGCCAAAGAAGTAATTTTAGCAACAGGCGCTCATGAACGTCCTATGCTTTTTGAAGCGAATGATTTGACTAATATTATGTTGAGTCAATCAGTGAGACGTTACTTACATGAATATGGTGTAATTTCAGGTAAAAAAGTTGTTATATACGGCAACAATGACAGTATTTATAAAACTGCTAAAGACCTTCATGTTAATGACATTGAATGTATAGTTGTTGACGTCAGATCTTCCGAAGATCCAATTGAGATTGTTTCCGAACTAAAAGACTCAGGTGTAAAGGTTTTGCAGGGTTATTGTATTGTTAAGGCACTTGGTTCGCAGCGAGTTAAAGGTGTTGAAATTACACAAACAAAGCTTCAAGATAATAATTGGCAGGTTTTTGGAGATACACAAACAATAAGTTGTGACTTAGTGGCAACTTCTGGCGGTTTTAATCCAGTCGTTCATCTTGACTGTCATAACGGTGCTAAAACTTATTTTGATGAAGTTTCACAATCATTTTTACCACAACAAGAACGAGATAATAGGGAGGTGTGTGGTGCAGTAGCAGGTGCAGGTGCTTGGCAAGATGCCATCATTGATGCTAAAAATAAAGCCCAATTTACTCTCAATGCGTTGGGTGCTGTGAGTAAGTTGAAACAAGAAATCTTGAGTGAAAATTACTCAAACTATTTCAATGTTAGTCAATTTTTTACCCCAAAAGAAATTCTAAATAAGCAAAAAGTATTTCTTGATTTGCAAAATGATGTGACTACTTTGGATGTCGCCCTTTCAATAAGAGAGGGTTATCGTTCGATTGAACATATTAAACGCTATACAGCTATGGGTTTTGGAACTGACCAAGGGAAAACAGGCAATATTAATGGCATAGCAGTTGCAGCCGAATTGTTGGGAATCCCATTGTCGGAATTAGGAACGACGACTTTTCGTCCTGCATACACTGGAGTTGATTTTGGCGCCATGGCAGGTCGAGAGATTGGAGACTTTTTTGATCCTCAACGCTATACGACGATCCATGATTCCCATGTTGCAAGTGGTGCAGAGTTTGAAGTTGTAGGGCAATGGTATCGCCCTTGGTATTATCCAGAAACTGGTGAAAATATGCATCAAGCGGTGCATCGAGAGTGTTTAGCTGCCAGAACTTCGCTTGGTATGATGGACGCTTCAACGCTTGGTAAGATTGACGTTCAGGGGAGTGATGCCAGAGAGTTTTTATCAAGAATCTATACCAATGCTTGGATGAAGCTGGCACCAGGTAGCTGCCGCTATGGCCTTATGTGTAATGAAAAAGGAATGATCATTGATGACGGCGTGTCAACCTGTATAAATGACAACCATTTCATTATGACCACCACAACAGGCGGTGCTGCAAGTGTTTACTCCGCATTAGAAATGTGGTTGCAGACTGAATGGAGTGATTTGGATGTTCACCTCAATAGTGTTACTGACCAGTATTCAACCGTTGCCGTTGTAGGCCCTAATGCACGCATGTTGATGAAATTGCTTTGTCAAGATGTTGACTTTGAACGCGAAAATTTCAAATTTATGCAGTGGCGTCCGGGCACAGTTTGTGGAGTTGATGCTCGAATTATGCGAATCAGCTTCTCTGGTTAGCTTGCTTATGAGATTAATGTTGAAGCAAATTATGGACGATATATTTGGGATCAGGTTGCTATTGCTGGTGAGAAATGGAATATAACCCCGTATGGAACAGAATCAATGCACGTGCTGCGGGCAGAAAAAGGTTACATTATTGTTGGTCAAGACACTGATGGCTCGATGACACCGATGGATGTTAATATGAGTTGGATTCTTGCCAAAGATAAGCCTTTTTCATATGTGGGTCGTCGCTCTTTTAGTATTTCCGCTCTGTGCGCTGAAGACCGTTTACAACTAGTAGGTTTGTTGACAAAAGATTCATCTACTGTGATTCCTGAGGGCGCACATGTTATTGATAATAAGGGAAAATCTATTGGCTATGTTACCTCCAGTTATTTCAGCCCTATACTTGACAGGTCTATTGCCATGGCGCAAATTCAAGGGGGTTTAGCAAAAATGGAGGAAACAGTATTGGTTAAAATAGTTCAAAAAAAGCAAGGGTTGAAAGAAATTCCTTGTGAAGTATCTAGCAGTGTTTTTTATGACATTGAAGGTGAAAAGGTAGATGGTAATGACTAGTTCAAAAGAAAATTTAATGCCTAAGTTTGCATCAACTTTTCAGCCACTCATTGATCAGGAAGGCTATTTAGTCAATCAAAGTGATCTTTCTTGTCATGAAGTTGTTGGGAATTCTTTAGCTATTTTACGAACCTCTAAAGATCATGAAAAAAGCAAAAAAGATGCTAAAGAAATATGGGATGTAGCTTTACCAGAAGAGCTTTATATGACGACGAATAGTAACGGCGTTCAGTGTCTTTGGATTAGTCCTGATGAGTTTTGGTTGTTGCATAGTCAACAACAAAAGGCCGACATATGGAATAAAATTGAATCACTTACTATTGAGATGTCGATGGTAGATAATTCTGCAGCATATGGTGTTCTTGAATTTAATGGTGGAAAGGTCAATAAACTGTTGTCGAGATGGATGAGTTATGATTTAAATGGTTCACTTAATTCTGGAAAAGTTGTATCAACTACTTTGGGGCAAGCCCCTGTGATTGTTTTTCGGACTTCAGAAGGTAAACTTATGATGATGGTTAGGCATTCATTCTCTCATTATGTGGCAGGTTTATTAAAGGATAGTGCAAAGAGAATATAGAAATTGAACTAATGATTAAAAAGAGACTGGAAAATGGATAAAGTTAACTTTACTAGTATGGAGAATGGTACTGCAGAAGAGTATGCATTTCTTGACCAGCTAGAAGAGCAGTTCAAGGTTGACCTTCCAAAGCGATTGATAGAAAGACTTATGTCTCTAAATTCCACCCTATCAGGTTATCAAATTAGTCGTTTGGAACATAGCCTACAAGGCGCCACTAGAGCATACCGTGCAGGTGAAGATTTGGAAATGGTGATGGCTGTATTGTTTCATGACATTGGCGATGAGTTGGCTCCATATTCTCATTCAGAAATGGCAGCAGCATTGCTGAGACCTTTTGTTTCTGAGAAGACTTACTGGATTGTTAAACATCACGGAGTCTTTCAGATGTATTATTACGTCCATCATTCTGGTGGAGATAGAAACGTTCGTGAATTATTTAGTGACAGTCCTTGGTATCAAGATGCTATAAATTTCTGTCATGAATACGATCAAAACTGCTTTGATCCAGATTACGATTCAGAAACTCTAGACTTTTTTATTCCTATGATCAATAATTTCTTTGCCAAACCAAAAGCTAACGATCCTGAAGAAGTTGCGAGGTATGGAAAAAGAACTTGAGGCAAATGTAAAATGAAAATTCAACAACTTTCAGCTCGTCAAATCTACTTAATAATTTTTTTCGCTGTAGGAGGTCTTATTGGATATGCAGCTTATAGCATCAAACTCCTTGGATTACAACCTTGTCATCCATGGACCCCTACACAAA
>ERZ724564.33-NODE-33-length-11741-cov-1.723609_pt1 | contig 11741 bp, 7 predicted proteins | sample MGYA00375858_ERZ724564 | MGnify/ENA primary metagenome ERZ724564 (study PRJEB28725, sample SAMN03264856) | marine sediment metagenome | biome: marine pelagic biome; feature: marine oligotrophic desert; material: ocean water | place: Pacific Ocean:North Pacific... | reverse complement strand
CTGATACACAGGTCATATTCGGTTATGGTTGAAACAGTGTTGACATGATTATCACATACAACGACGCATCAATTTCAATGGACGCTGGCGGTGATTTGGCTCCAGGACAAACGGCAACTATATCAGTAAATGATCCAGATGCCAACCGAAACCCAACATCAGCTGAAACGCTAAACGCTTATGATGACACAGTAGTCATTCCAACTATCGTAATGGGTACTGGTGGTCTTACTCTCGCAACTGGTGCAAACCCAAACTTGGAAAAGGGTGATGCTAGCGAAGCGGGTGATGAGGCAGCAGATAATGCAGCAGGAGTTATAGTTGGACATGACACTGGAAGTGAAGTATACACTCTCAATGTCTATAACACAACTGATAGCAGTGAAAGATTAAGAATCATTCATAACGCGGAAGAGGCAGGAATGTGTGTAACAACCCACACATGGCTCAACGTAACCACAGTTCACACAAGAGCTCAATTGATAAACTTAGCAGGAACAGTAGTTCTTAACTATGATATCAGAGGAGCAGCAGACCTTGTGTCATCAACAGCAATCTCGACATATGTAACAGATTCAGGCGGCAACAGCACCAATAACTCAGGAGGATTGATCACAGTCAATACAACTGGTAACGTTAAATCAGGCAGCTATGATGTCGATGACGGTTCACAAGGAATTACAAACACTGCTGAATCTGCAGGACATACATTCTCAAGTACAGATCCTGGTTCTATCCATGTTGGTATAGCATTCAAGCTTACATACCCAGCTGGTAGTGATTTGGCTATGATTGCCGACTAGGCAATTTCAGCAGACTTTTGTAACTTCGATCAAGCAAATGGCTCACTTACACACAACTGTATCTACAGATTAGAAGCCGTAGAGACCGGTGACAACACTGGTGTCTTTGAAGGTACTGTAGAATACCTTAACTTAAACAACTCAACAGCTAACGGCGCCATCAGTGGTGAACACGACGGTGGTGACCAAGAAGTTGAGGGACTTTTGGGATACATACGAGGTGACGCACTTTCTGTAGTCTTAATGGACTCAGTAAGTGGCAGTGACTCTGTACGTGTCGTGTATAACGATACAGATGCATTCCAAGTTGCCACCAAGATTGGTGCACAACTAGAAACATCTACACACACAGGTGACATTAGTCTTGATCAAGCAAGTTATGGAGCAGCAGACATTGCAGTAATAACAATTGTCGATGCAGATCTTAACACTGACAGTGCAGCACGTGATACTTACCAAAACAGTTCTACTACATTCAACGTTACAGTTACACAATCCGGTCAAACCAACTCTGAACAGTTGGTAGCAGCAGCTATGACAATCATTGAAACTGGTGACAATACTGGTGTCTTTGTAGGAACATTCTCTGTTCCTGATTACAAGGGCTCAGATATGGAACTAGTATACTATGATTCAAGAGATGCTGGCGGAAGTGCCGTTGAGTATTATGACACAGCAACAGTGGTATCAACCTCTGGTTCCGTATCATTTGACAGATCAGTATATCCAGTCCCATGGGGTGGTTCCGATGGTACTACTGCTGATTTTTACAATGGATCAGGAACAGCAGGTGGTAACTCTGAATCTGGTGCCGTAACCGCATGGATTACGGTTTCCGATGCAGATGAAACAGGCGACACACTCACTACAAGTGCTGGTTCAGCAACAGGATTAATCCTGGTCAAGCACACAGATTCAGCTGGTACAACAACTATTGCTACAGCAGGTAGTGCTGGTGGCGGAGTTGACGGATCAGCAACTTCTAAAGCTGTAGAATTAGGACCTCTTAACGAGATCGTAATCGGCAGCAGTGAGTTTGAAGTTGCACTAACCATCTACGAAACAATGGTAAATAGTGGAGCTACTCTCACAATAGAATCTGGTGACGTTATCACAGTAGAATATGTAGACACAGCAGATGGTGCAGGTAGTACAAGCACCTTCTATGACTATTCAACATTTGATCTCAGAACAGGTACACTTTCAGTGGACAAGGATGTCTATGTAATGGGCAGCGATATGGTTATTACGGTAACTGATCCTGACTTGAACTTAGACTCTGGAACATGTGAATCATATGCAATGTCTCTCATCGAATGGGATTCATCTGCTGATTCATCTGAACTGTTAGCAACATCTACCGCTGATAACACCTCATCATCCTTCACATCAAACCCATCATCTCTTGAGGAAACTGGTTGTGACACTGGAGTATTCCAGACTGTAACAACCATTCCAGTATTAACCGTCGGTGGCGGAAATCCTGAGTATGGTGAAGGTGTGACATTAACATATGTTGACGCTGGCTTATCTGGTGAATCAGACGTAGCTGGTGACAAAGCAGACATAGAAACTACATTTAGTATCTCCAACTTTGGTGCTATTGTCGAACTCGACAAGGCACTCTATAATTGGACTGATACTGTCTACATAACAATCACTGCACCTGATCACAACAACAACAGCGCCGCTGAAGAAACAATTGGTACATCAGCACTTCCAATTCAGGTAACATCCCGAAATGGAAAGATGTGTACAACAGCTAACGGTAGTGCTTACGCAATTGCAGCAGAAACAGGCCCAGATACAGGAGTATTCACGATGGAAGTAGCCTTGACAGGATATGCGCTATCAACAGCACATAACACTCCAAGTGCTACAGGACAATCATCAACTTGTAGCGCAAGCTCAAGTACAGGACATGACCTTATCATGGCTGGACAAACTGACGGTGTATCCGTTTCATACGAGTACACTGACAGCGTAGTAGTTGTTGCATCAGCATCAGTTGCATTCAATATAGCAGAAGCAGGCTTTGACACAAGTAGTGCCTCAGCAGGCGGTTCAGCTTTATTGACTGTAACAGACGCAGATGAGAACACGAACAGCGCAATTATTGATACATTTACAGCAGCAGTATTCTCCGATTCAGATAATGGTGGTTTCACACTCACCTTGAACGAGACTGACGAAGACACAGGAGTATTCGAAGGAACGGTATTCTTTACCTCCACGGATGCAACTTCTGGTTCAAATCTTCGTGTCTCTGAAGGCGACACAGTAACCGCTGAATATTCTGACACAACTCTACCAGAACCTTATACTGATAGCGATTCTTTGACCGTAGCATCCACATTGACAATAGGCACTGCATTCCCACCACTTGAGAGAGCACCTGCTGCTAACGCACGAGTAGTCGACGCATTCGGCTCTTCGGTAGCGGAAGTATCAGTTGGTCAACAAGTGCAGATTGCAGCCGATGTGTCAAATGGACAAAGCGGTGATCAAGCATTCGCATACTTAGTACAGGTACAGGATGGAGACGGAGTAACGGTGTCATTAGCATGGATTACAGGATCTTTGACAGCAGGACAATCAATGAGTCCAGCATTGTCATGGACGCCTGGCGATTCCGGATCATACACTGCAACAGTGTTTGTCTGGGAGAGCGTAGATAATCCAACCGCGCTATCACCAACCACATCTGTAAGTATAGACGTAGTATAGACTAGAAACTTTCTAACCCCCCCCTTTCTTTTTTTTTAAAAATCAACAACTAGCGGATGCTCAAATTAAAGAAAATTTGTTCAGAAACAATATCTATAAGGCTAAATTAACATAAACGTTGAAATTTCTAATTTTCATTATTCTCAGTCTTCTAATTACAGTTAGTTCACCACAGGTGTTTGCGGAAGAACTGAAAGTGTACACGAACCAGCAGATATACTCTACGCAGCATCCGCTTTTGGTATATGGTACCGGACCTGAAAACTCACCTCTGATTTTACGTTTGTTTGCGCCAGATGGAACCATTGCAGAGTTTGAGCAGATTATAACAAACCCTGACGGCTCGTTCAGCCATAAGATGTTGGACTGGCCATCTTCCTCAACAAAATATCCATTTGGCACTTACACAGTTGAGGCAATAACAAATACTGGTGAAAGACAAAAAATTGACATAAAGTTTGCATCATCTACAGAACTTGAATTGGTACCCATAGAACGCAAAATCACTACACAAGTATTTGCACCTGAGATGGCAGCGGCAGATCGACCTTTCCGTGTATTTGTACAGGTTACAAGTGATGGTCTTTTGGTGAGCGGTGATGCAAAGAAGGTATTGTCATCATCACACATACATTCTCCCGACGGAAAAGTGCAAAGCCTTGCAATGTCAATGGAGATGCTACATGAGGGGCTTTACTTTGTTGAATACACTCCTAGAATTGAAGGTACTTACATCTTCCATATGGTAGCATTTTCCCAAGGAACGCAGTCCCATGGCTCTGCCGCCACTCTTGTTCTGGGACAAGACTTGGGAGGAATATCTAAGCAGATCGTAATTCTTGATGAAGTGTTAACCACCGCATCGGATAATCTCAATGTGTTACAAACTGACATACATGGATTCGGTTCCACCCTTGAAGATGCTAGTACCACACTACGGGATAGCGTAACAACTATTGATGCTAGTGTATCTTCCATGTCGTCAGCAGTAGATAATATAGAGGAGGCGTCATTACAGGTAAATTCGTTATTGTTTCCAATAATGGGTGCTATTGCAGTTATACTTGCCCTACAGATTTCAATAATTGCTAGAAGAAGATAATTATAATAAATGAGCAAAGAATTTTTAATCATGCCAAAACTGGCTCTTTTTTTATCGGCATTTTTTTTACTGATTTTATTTCAGCAAAGCTCTTATGGCTTTATTGAGGGAGCTGAAGTTCCCATACTTTCAAATTTTGACATTGAAAGAACATCGGATATCATCTCAATAGATTTGCCTCACCAGGAAAACCTGGCAAAAAGATATCTGGTTTATGGTTCGGGCTCGCTAAACAGCGCATTTACTGATACAAAAAATATTGCATACGGAATTGACTCGGACAAGGGATTTTTCTCAGTTGGGATTTTAACCGAAAATGAGGCATCTAAACTAAAGTCAAAGGGATACTATGTAATTGAGGACTTTCCCTTAGATTTTCACTCCAAGTATGTTTCAACAAACGCAATTACTAAAATATCCAAATTTGGAAACATTGCAAACTCCGAACAGGTTCATAAACTCTATGATATAACTGGCAAAGGAGTAACTGTAGCAGTTGTGGATACTGGAGTTGACTTTTCAAATCCCGACATCATGGAATCATTGGCACGAGACGACGATAACAATCCCATAATGCTTGATGCTGACGGACAGGGATTGGTTCTTACAAATTCAACATTTGCTGCAAACATAAAGCATGGTAAGGTATACAATTTCACAAAAACTGCCATGCTGCAATTAAATGCAACCTCTCATGTGTACGAGTCAAGTGATGGTGTATTTTTGAATACACAGGCAAAAAATGGTACAATTTCTATTTACAACTCTTTTTCTCCGAATTATGGTAATGCGTATGTTCTTGAAGGCAGAGTAACAGGCGACTTGAAAATTGGAACAAGTCAAAAAAACTTTATCCCATCCAAAAGTGGGATTTACCATCTAGGTGCAATTCTTGCTTCTCATGTTGGAAAACTTCAGGTTCTGACTGTTTTAGTAACTGATCCAAATCAAGCAGGAGTATACGACACCATTACGCCTGACATGTCAACTTCTTGGATGGACTTTACGAAGAAAGAACAATCTAGACCAGATTATGACTTTGATTTTACTGACGAGACGCCGATTACCATTGGTAGCGGAAACGAATTCCTGGTTTATGATTCAGATGATGACGGAATCAATGATTATTCTGCAGGAACAGTAGGTGCAAGAGTAGTTGACATATACGGAATTATTTCAGACAAAGCAGAAATTGATGATAAGATGGGTGCAATTAACGGAACTTTACTCCATGCAATGGATAAGAACGGCAATTACTTTGGGGTAATGAACGATTTTTACGGACATGGTACTGCCACTTCTGCGACCATTGCATCAAAGGGAAAAATGGAGTATGATATTTACAATGACGACAAAAAATCTACAATCCTAGGTATTGCACCTGACGTCAGCATACTTCCGGTAAAGTCGTTGTGGTTTGGCGATGTATTTTATGGATGGATGTGGACTGCCGGGTTTGAAAACGAGGAAAGCAAGTGGGTATACACAGGAGAGCCAAAAACAGATATTATTTCAAACAGCTGGGGCGTCAGTAATTTTCCAAGCCTAGAGTATGCTCCGGGCTTGGATATCTCATCACACGTCCTTAACGCACTGGTCATACCACAATCACTTCATCAAAATTATACAGGTACAACGATAATATCAAGTGCTGGAAACTCGGGACATGGATATGGTACTATGGGTATGCCAGGTATCTCTTCGTTTGGTATCTCAGTTGGTGCGGTAACAAGTAATGATTTTGTTGGATATGGTCCATTCAAAGACCAGCCACGATTTGGTAACACAACTGACCATTCAGATCATGTTGTTGATTTTTCAGCCAGAGGTCCAGGAGTAATTGGTGACCCCAAGCCGGATTTAATGAGTATTGGGGCATATAGCTTCGTTCCATCAGCCATAACAAAATATTTGTCAGAAGAGGACGAGCCTAGGGAGCAATTTGGTGTTTTTGGCGGTACCAGCATGTCTGCACCAATTGTTGCTGGGAGCGCGGCTCTCTTGGTTGAAAGTTTGAAAGAGAAAAACCTGAGCTATGATCCGTTTATGATTCGAAACCTACTGATGTCATCTGCAGACGATCTGCGCAACGATCCGTTGACACAGGGTGCAGGATTAGTAAATGCGCTAGATGCTGTAAGGATAGTGAATGGGCATGGCGGCAAATTTATGGTGCATAACGATGCAACATTTTCAAACATAAAAGAAGTGATTGACATTTCCTCATCATCATTTAATTCAGATTTATTTGGTATTGATGAATTTGGTCTTTCCGACAAGACATTCCCCATGACAAGTTGGTATGGTGGAAGATTGAATCCTGGGGAAGAATCTACCACTACTTATACAATTGAAAATCCAAACAGCTATACAATTAATGTTAAAATCAAACCAGAAACTCTAAAGTTAATTGAGACACTACAAATGAGCGGAGTCACTGAACCTCATCTGCAGGATACAATTTTAAATGAACCAGAAACATATAGACCAAATTACATCAAACTAGGTGACATTCCAGCAGAGCATAGAATTTCTAATGAAACCAGTATAATCCATCCAGACTCTTCGCTCATGATACTGAACCTTCACTTTCCATTCAACACTTTCATGAATCAGACGGACACAACTTATGCCGACGACTTGAAAATTTCCTCTTTGTATGTTTATGATTGGGAAGACAAAAACACAGATGATGAAATTTCAAGCGATGAGTTGTCGATGGTAAGCAGAGGCGGTTCTTGGGGAACAGTTCAGGAGATTCGCATATCCGACCCCTTAGAAAAATTTGAAAACGAACCAGTTATCGGAGTGTATCCTGTGCCAACGACATATTCTTTCTGGAAAGGAAATACTAACCAAAACTCGACATCAATGGATTATACTCTTTCCACAAGTTACTATCAAAATGTTTTATGGGACGATATCACTGTGTCAGGCGCATTGGTTGACGATGAACTTACAATTTTTGCTAATGACTTCACTGATGTACGTGCTACACTTTCAGTACCATCTGACAAGCAGACGGGTGTTTATCAAGGATTTTTAAGTTTTGAAGGAAAATATCACAAAATTAATGCACCTGTTTCATATGGTGTACTAGAAACGGTTAAGAAAGATGCAAAGCAAACTGTGATTTCTGGTTCGGCAGGTGATGCCTTGTATGGGAATGGTTTCGTAAAGGGTGCCTTTGATATGACAAGCCGATACACGGCTGGTGACTGGAGACAATATTATTTTGACATACAGGATAATACGATAAACTCTGCCACCATAGACTTTGAGTGGGAAAATGATAACACAAACTTTACCGTGTTTATGATTGACCCACAAGGGAAAATTATCCAGACAAATTTTCCACCTGGAGTATTTGGTGAGTTTATGGGCTGGCCAACCAGCGATTGGCTTGGTACATCAGCATTTAGTCAGGGTGGTACATTCTATCCTCTAAAAAACAAAGACAATACGTCCACTGTGCTGTTTGCGCCAATTAACCAGACTGGAATACATACGCTACTTGTCCATTCCACCCTATTTGACGGTACATCAATAACAGAGCCTATCTCACTTGCTGCAAAGTTTACTACGATTGTGCCTGACGAAAAGTCCCCTGAAATAATATTCGAAGTTCCAGAACTCATAAACAAGACATTTGATATACTACCAGAGATAATTGAGAAAAATCCTGATTTTACAAAGTATTATCTTGACGGGGAAGAACGCGAACTAGAACAATTACCTTTAAAATTTGGAATGCTGCCTGACGGGAAGCATGACTTGAGAATACATGCAAGCGACATAGTTGGCAATGATGCTGAAAAGACATTTTCATTTATCGTTGATAACACCCCCCCAGAAATCTTGGTGAAATCACCAATAAATGGGACAACAGTATCGCACTCGCTAAATATTGATATAAAAGTAAAGGATGAAAATTTGGCTGAGGTTGGGGCTATTACCATTTTATTGCCTGATGGCGAATCCTTGGAGGACGTAACATCTCATTCATTTAATGTAACTGAAATTGATAATGGAGTATATGATCTGGAGATTATGGCTGTAGATCTTGCTGAAAACGAACAGACAAAGATGATATCATTTAATGTTGATCATACATTTGTTCAAGAGCTACCTGTTATTTCCAGAGAAAAGGAGCAAGTTTCTGAAAACAGCTTGTTAATTATAATTACTGCTATTATTGCTGCAGCAATTGTGATCCCAATTATTTTCAAGAAAATTAGAAAAACTTCTACAGAAAATAAAATTTTGAAAGAAGATTTATAACTATTCTGGCGATACGTGAGCTTGAATGTCTGAGCAGGAAAAAGGACCTGGCGGAATGTCCAGAAGAGATTTTCTCAAGCTTATGGGTGCTGCAGGAACATCTGTGGCTTTTGCACCTTTTGTTCCTTGGGGCAAATTCATGCCCAATCCATCATCTTCAGTTCTTGAAAAAGTACCTGTAATATTGCCTGATGGAACGCAGGCTAATCTTAACACTTTTCCAGTAAATCATGCTGAAGTTATCACTTATCCAGAAACAGCGGATGAAGTTCTGAATGAGGAGGCTTTTAGAAAATGGCAGTTTATCCGACTTCCCGAAAAATTTGGAGGTGGAAGAAAAGATGTATCTTCATTTAGGGCGTACAGTATGGTATGTCTTCATTTATGGTGTTTATGGAAGTACTGGCCAGACGAAGGACGAATGAGAGGGGAGTGTCCATGTCATGGAAGTATGTATGATGTTAAGACAGGCACTGCTTATCTAGGACCTGCATCACTACAACCAGCTCCTTCAAACACACTTGCTCAACTTAACTTTGAGGCTGATTCTGATGGATTTATGTTCATTTCTCCCCCAACATGGGGTGTTAACGCAAATGGAGTTGTAGGATATGGCCGTTTCGCTTGAGAGACAGAACGGTTTACTCACGTTCATTTACTGGATTTGGAATGAGTTAGATCGAACCATCTTCACTGCAATAAAGTTTTCATTCCCATCACGGTTTGTAAGTCCATTTGGATTTTTGGGAATGCTCACATTCATCATGTTCATCACTCTGGGTGTAACTGGTGCGTTACTAATGTTCTATTACGAACCAATCATGACAAGGTCATGGGATAGCGTTGCGTTCATCAACAACGACGTGCCGTTTGGATTTCATATTAGAAATCTCCACTATCATGGCTCAAACGCAATGGTAATGTTGGCCATTCTTCACATGTATTATCAGTACTTTAGTGGCAGATACAAAATAAGAAATGAAGTTTTGTGGGTAACAGGTGTCATACTTGGCACTGTGACAATTCTTGAAGCATTTACTGGATATGATATAATCTTCAGTGAAAGAGCAGAGCTTGCAATCAGTATAGCTGCATCGCTTACCAACTCGATACCTGTAGCTGGACCCATGATTCGTGAACTGGCGTTTGGTGCTGGCTTCCATGACTTTGTGCTTCGGTTCTATGCACAACATGTTTTCATTTTGCCCATCGTCATGCTCGGATTGATGGCTGTTCATTTCCCACGGTTCTTGGTGTTTGATGTACCAATGGTTATGGCAATATGTGGTGCGATGTGTCTGGCTGGCGGTGTCTTCCCTGTTGACTTGGGCTTCAAGTTTGAACCAACTGTGCCTCCTGGAATTACTGTTCCGGAATGGTATCTAACTGGACTTTATGCATTTTTGAGGACACAATATGTTAAGTTTCTTACAGGAGTTCTGTGGCCTGCACTGTTTATTGGTGCGTTATTGCTTACACCATTTTTAGACCGATACAAAAAGTTCTCATGGAAAGACCGTCCATGGGTTACTGCATTTGGTATTACTGGAATTGCCCAGATATTGGTAACCACATACTGGGGATTTTACATTCCGCCAGACACAACAATTCCACTAGTTGAAAGGCTGGTAATTGACCCAATTAACTTGTATCTGGTTATGATATTGCTTGTGCCGCTCAGCTTTGGATTCACACTAATGATGATTCATCTTGCAAAGGATGCAGAAAGAAAGGCAAAGCTTGCAAAGGCAAATGGACCAAAGAAGGTATCAGGAATAAACCTATCAGTAAAATGGACAAACTGGATGCTTGTTGCCTTGCTTGCCTTCCAAGTCTTCCTTAACATAGCTGCGTATAACGCGTTCTTGTCTGGTATGAACAACGTTAACTTGTGGATAACTGGCGTCATATTGATTACATTTGCTGGATTCTTCCATCTTTACCGATATGCTATGGCTCAATCAAAAAACATACCAAAACCTCCAAAGTTTCCTACTACGAAGCAGATAGAAACTTCACAAGAGTCATTGCCACAAACGGATGTATTACCAAAAACGGATGTATTACCAAAAACGTCTGGGGAAAAACCATGAGTACAGTTTCAGGTAGTCAGTATGGAGTAGGTCTGATTACGCTTTTGGTTGCGGCATCAATAGGAATTGGTTACTACCAAATGTTTTACCTACCAGAGCAGCTTGCAAAACCAGATGTTGACGAACATGTATTGCATCCTGTAAAATCTACTATCATTGAGATGATTGTAGGATCTGCAAACGCTGACCAGCAGGACAATTATGTACCCAAACTAGTCAATCTGCAATTAAGCATTGATAATCATGTTATATGGAAAAATGTAGATGAAACTGCGCACACAGTAACACCTGATCATCGATACACTGATGCCTATAGTGGAGACTTTGGTTCTACAGGTGTCGTTAAACCGGGCGAAACATATGAATTCTTATTCACAGAAGCACCGCCAAACATACCGGTAACTATTGAATACCACTGTGATCCGCATCCTTGGATGACTGGAACAGTTGTAGTGTCACAGGCTAGATTTTAGGCTGAAAACTTTGCAAACAGCTGATCACTTTCTACTTCCTTATGTTGTTCTATAATTGAAGCACGAAACTTTACGTCATGCGACTGTTCTGGTTCAAATTCAATTACTGCAGTAAACTGTGCTTTATTATCTGGCATTACATCTCTACTAATGAAGAGTCGTGAAACATTATCGGAAATTTTTTCATCGTTATATGACTTGTAAACTATTAGTTTGTTTGAATCCATGATCAGAGTTTTAATAACAATACCATCATACGCAC
>ERZ724564.32-NODE-32-length-11885-cov-1.387056_pt1 | contig 11885 bp, 17 predicted proteins | sample MGYA00375858_ERZ724564 | MGnify/ENA primary metagenome ERZ724564 (study PRJEB28725, sample SAMN03264856) | marine sediment metagenome | biome: marine pelagic biome; feature: marine oligotrophic desert; material: ocean water | place: Pacific Ocean:North Pacific... | reverse complement strand
TACGATATCTGGATCAAGGGTTGAAAAACAAAGATCAGAATAATCAATTCCGCAAATTATTGCTTTTTCACGGCAGATGATTTTAGCGCTTGTAACATTATCAACAAGTAAACTAGATGACAAATCTCCAGTTCCAATATCCTCTGACAAAGCCATATTAACAATTTGTTGTAGAATTTTACTCATTCACAAACTCGAGAATTGCTTTTGCAGATTGAGCACTAGACTCTTGATGTAATTGGCTATGAATCTTTCTCAATTCAGAGACTAGTTTTGAATTATCAGAGACGATTATTTGCATAGCAACGTTTGCAATATTTTTTCCATTAGCACTGTCTTGAATCAATTCTGGAACAACTTCTTTTCCTAAAATAACATTCGGTAGAGAAATAAATTCGGTTTTTAAAAGGCGTTTTACAATCTGATAGCTGACACCTGAAAGTTTATAAACAACTACCATCGGTACACCAAGCATCGCTATTTCAAGTGTTGCAGTACCCGAGGCAACAATCACTAAATCCGATCTTACAATTTGTTCATAAGCATCACCAACACTGAGCTCTATCCCTAATTTATTGATTCGTTCCTCAAACCAAGCCTGAAAGTGGTCATTAGCGAGAGCTAATGAGAATTGTATTTTTGAATCCTGTTCGCGCATTAAATTAACAGTAGATAACAATTCAGGCAACAAAGATTTTATTTCTGCTTCACGTGATCCAGGCATCAATAAAACTTTTTTACTCGGTTTGTAGTTTTGTCTAGGTTGTAATTTTTCAGTCAGAGGATGACCAACAAATAAAGCTCTTTGACCATGTTTTTCGTAAAAATCTACTTCAAAAGGAAAAAGACAAAGTATCAAATCTGTTGAAGCTTTAATTTTTTTAATTCGATTCGAACGCCATGCCCATACTGATGGACTAATAAAATGAACAGTTTTGACACCACATTGTTTGAGTTTGTGCTCAATTTTAAAATTGAAGTCAGGAGAATCTACACCAATAAAAACATCTGGTTTATTTTCAGAAAAGTATTTAACAATTGAATTTCTTAATCGCAATAGTGAAGGTAACTTATTGACTACTTCACTCAGTCCCATTACGTTAGCCTGATCAATATGCCACAACCTGTGGCAACCTGCATCACTCATCTTGTCACCCACCAAACCCTCTATTTGACAATCAGGTTGACATTCAAGTAATGATTTGACTAGGACTGAGGCAATAAGATCGCCTGAAGTTACTGCTGCACTAATCGCAATTTTCATTGTCTAAGATCATTATAAATTGTAAGATTGAGCCTATATGAACACTCATGTCCTAGGCAAAATAATACTAGGGTTCTCATCAAAAGGTCGGTAAATAATCAATACACCACCAATAACTTGCACTAACGCTGCTTTTGAGAAATTTAGTATTTTGTCTACTATCTGTTGTTTCTCTTCACGGTCATTAGCACGAACTTTTATTTTAAGAAGTTCATGCTTGGTCATTGTTGATTCTAGCTCAGCTAAAACAGCATCGCTAAGACCTTGCTGACCTACCATTACAATCGGTCTTAAGTTATGCGCAAGTTTACGCAAATGTTTTTTTTGATTATTAGTTAATTTCATCATTGAAGATAAATTCATTTTCAAATAAAGAACCAACAGTTTCACGTTTACGTACCAATGCATGGTTACTTTCAGACACCATAACCTCTGCAACACGTGGTCTAGAATTATAATTAGAGCTTAAAACAAAACCATAAGCACCAGCAGACATTAAAGCAATATAATCTCCTTGTTCGAGGGTTAATCCTCTATCTTTTGCCAAGAAATCACCAGTTTCGCAAATCGGTCCAACCAAATCCCACGTATCTTTTATTCCTTTTGAATTGTCTTCAACAGCAATAGCTTGGTGATATGAACCATAAAGAGAAGGGCGCTGCAAGTCATTCATTGCACCATCTATAATAGCGAATGATTTAACACCACTTTGCTTGAGATATTCAACCTGAGTGACAAAGATACCGGCATTTCCTACAATAGCTCGACCAGGTTCCAGTATTACTTCTAGATCACCAACCTTATCGAGTACTGATTGAATATATTTTTCAATATTAATTGTTTTCTCTTCATTATATGCAATACCCACACCACCACCTATGTCAATATGTGACATCTTAATTCCTTCAGCTTTCAATTGTGATATCAACTCTAGCGCCTTTTCAAGAGCTTCAATAAAAGGTGAAACTTCGGTAATTTGGGAACCAATGTGATAATCTAAACCAAAAACATCTAAATGCTTTGAAAATGCAGCTTTTTTGTATAGCGCCAGAGATCTGTCAACACTAACTCCAAACTTATTTTCCTTGAGACCTGTCGCAATATAAGGATGAGTATTAGCATCTACATCTGGATTTACACGAATTGAAATCGGCGCCTTAGTGCTCATTAATTTTGCAACGGACTCAACACGATCTAACTCAGCAGCAGACTCAACATTAAAACAATAAACTCCAAGCTCCAGCGCTCTTTGAATTTCTGTTTTTGTTTTAGAGACTCCTGAAAATACGCAACGTCCTGGCTTTCCACCTGCAGCAATTACTCTTTCTAGCTCGCCAATAGAAACAATATCAAAACCAGAACCCAGCTTTGCCAAAACATTTAATACGCCTAAATTAGAATTAGCTTTAACTGCATAACATATCAGATGAGGATGATCGCCAAAAGCCTGATTAAATTGCTGCCAATTTGATGCTATTTGACTGCGAGAGTATATATAAAGTGGAGAACCATACTGTTCCATTAAGTCAGTTACTGCAACAGACTCAGCATACAAGGCTTTATTTTTAAAGGAAAATGTATTCAATGAATTCGAACGTTATTATGTACTTGAAGTCGTGGTTTCAGAATCAGCTTGAGTATCTGTAACAGGAGTCAAGTCACCCATTCTTCCACACGCAATCAAAGTGAGCGCAAACGATACGATCATGGTTAATTTCAACAGGTTTTTCATATTGTCTCACTTACTTTGCTTTAATAGGGCTATTTTACACAAAGGCCTTAAGCTGTTGTATAAACAAATCTCGAGGTAATCTGAATGCACCTAGATTTTGAAGATGTTTGTTTTCTACTTGACAATCAATTAATCGATAATGACTATTTTGAAGTAGATAAGCAAAAGCAACCTTTGAAGCATTACTCACTAAAGAAAACATAGATTCACGAAAAAACACGTCCCCTAAAGCAACTCCGTACAAACCACCAACAAGTTTATCCTTCTCATAAACCTCGTATGAATGCGCATACCCTTCCTTATTAAGGTCACAATAAGCTTGGACCATTGCAGCATCTATCCAGGTACCAGCTTGACCAGGCCTAATCACTGAACGACAACGAGTAATAACATCTTCAAAAGCAGTGTCTATTCGAACTTCAAATCGAGATGAATGAGTGATTTTTCTTAAACTTTTTGAAAGATGAAACTTATCAGGTGTTATAACCATCCTTGGATCAGGCGAATACCACAAAATCGGTTCGCCTTCGCTATACCAAGGGAATATGCCATTTGAATAAGCATCTAACAACCTCTCAATAGATAAGTCACCACCAATGGCAATCAGGCCATTAGGCTCCTTTAATGCCAAACTCAAATCTGGGAAAGGTGTGTCAGGTTGATCAAGCCAAAAATGAGATGGAATCTCAATCACTTTTAACGATTACGAATAATCTCTCGTACCATATAAAGTGCCAGTATACTTCGAGCTTCTGTCAAATCCTCATCATAGGTCAATTTCTCTAAGTTGGATAGTTTATGCGTGACAATTTCCAGTGGTTCTGGTTCATCACCTTCTGCTACTTCTTCATATAGATCCTCTGCAAGAACGATATGTGTTGTATTTGATTGATAACCTGGTGCTAAGGTAATGGTTTTAAGGAAAGTAAATTTATTAGCTCCGTAACCAATCTCTTCTTTGAGCTCTCTTGATGCCGCTTCAATCGGTGTTTCACCTTTGTCAATTTTTCCCTTTGTCAAACCCAGCTCATAGCATTCAGTACCGGCAGAGAACTCATAAATCATTAACACGTTGTCATCATCCAACATCGGCACTACTAGAACAGCGCCATTACCTCTTGGATTGAGTCTCTCATATGTTCGTGTTGCACCATTTGAAAATTCAACATCCATGGACTCGACATTGAAGACATGACTTCGAGCGACAGTTTGAACGTTAGTAATTTTTGGATTTTTTCGCATAAAGGCAATTATGCCATTGGTTTAATAGTTAGCGGTTTATTATTTATAAACTCGGATTCGTTTGCAAATAGCTAAAGATTAATTATTTAATTCGTTAAATAACATTAAGGCTGAAGTGTCACTATATGCATGACCTTTGTCCATCAAACTAACGTAACGCTCATAGACCTCTTTAGTAAAGCCTAGGTCTGAATTATTGGATTTAGCCTGGTCTATACAATAGCCCAAATCTTTAACCATCCATTTAATAGCAAATCCAAAGTCGAATTCACGTTGGTGCATAGTCTGTGCGCGATTATCCATTTGCCATGACTGAGCAGCACCTCCAGAGATGGCTAAGAGTAAACTTTTCATATCAATATTTTCAGACTCTGCAAATAATAAACCCTCAGACAAGCCTTGCAATAGTCCTGCAATGCAGATTTGATTTACCATTTTTGCTAACTGCCCCGAGCCAGACTTTCCCATATGTGTGATGTTTTTAGAATAAGTTCTAATCAACGATTCAGAGGACTCTAAAACAGCTTTGTCTCAACCCGCCATAACCCTTAATATGCCGTTGACAGCACCAGCTTCACCTCCACTCACTGGCGCATCAATAAATGCAATATTTTTTTCCTGCAATGATTCATTTAAATGCTTAGCTAATTTAAATGATGTGGTCGTGTGATCGATAAAAATAGCTCCTTCCTTGAGGTGAGGATACAATCCATCATCAGCAAAGAATATTTCCATCATATCCTCATCTCTACCTGTACAAGTAATAACAACATCAGCACCAGAAACAGCTTCTTCTAATGAAGCAACAACTTCACCATCAAATTCTTCATTCCACTTCAACGCTTTTTCCATTGTTCGGTTAAATACCCTTAAATTGACTAGACTCGATTTAGATAAGTGACCAGCCATAGGGTAACCCATTGTTCCAAGACCAATAAATGTAACATTTCTTTTGTTGCTCATAAAATTTCCTTTAGATGTTAGTATTTTGATAAAGACTTTGTGAGATTATACGACGATGTGTATTGTTCTAATAATCAGATACAATATATTTAATAGAAAAATTTAGCAATAACCTTAAACCAAAAAATATAGATTTAGTTTAATTTGGCAATTTTTGTAAAAAAATTGTCTTTTTTAGCCTAATTTTCTATTTTTTTGATATTTTTAATCATTTTTTTGATATTTTTATGAAAAAACCTGAATATTGGCAAGAATCTATTGATTATTTGAGTAATATCGATGCAAAATTGGGTGAATTAATCAATAAATATAGTCAATCCACTCTAACTACGCGTGGTGATGCACTGGAAACCTTGATGCGTTCAATAGTTGGCCAGCAGATATCAGTCAAAGCTGCAGCTAGTGTTTGGCAAAAAATAATTGATTTATTAGACGAAATTAAGCCTGATAATGTCCTCTTAGTCGGCTTTGATAATTTAAAGTCTTGTGGACTTTCCAAACAAAAAACTCAATATATTATTAACATTGCTGAACACTTTATATCTCATAATATTAATAACGAGTCTTATTGGCATGACCGAGAATTTTCAAACATTTATGATGAATTAATCACAATTAAAGGCATCGGCCCTTGGACGGCTGAAATGTTTGGCATGTTCTATTTACTAGAAAGAGACATCTTTCCACTCAAAGATCTGGGAATCCTAAAGGCGATTAATCAACTCTACTGTGTTGATGGAGTTCCTTTGCGAATTGACCAAGTAGTTGCTATTTCAAATCGTTGGAAGCCCTATCGTACTGTTGCTTGCTGGTATTTGTGGCGCTCTATTGATAACGAGGCTGTTCTCTATTAAGCTTTTATAGTTATACTTTTTGAAGTCCTTGATATGATTAATCTGTTCTGTTAATATGAAGCTTCAAACAACTGGAGAAATTTATGGCAACTTATGAATGTAGTGAATGTGGTATGGCAGTTAATGCAACTTGTGCTCACTGTGATAGCCCCTTAGTAGATGACATACTTACACTAGATGACGGTACCGAAGTCCAAATTTCAAAATGTCCTAATGAGCATGGAAAAATAAAGTCACCGTCATGTTGCGGACAAGAAATGACTTGTACTGCCTAAAAATATCTACTTGTTTTAAATAAATCTAGTCGATTGCATCGACAATTAGATCGCCCATTGTCTTTGTACAAACAATCGCATCGCCTACGGCTGAGATATCTTTTGTTCTATAACCTTGATCAAGAACTACATTAACTGCAGCATTAATTTTGTCAGCTAGTGGTGCTTGATTGAGTGAATATCGTAACATCATTGAAACCGAAATTATTGTCGCTAAAGGATTAGCAATATCCTTGCCAGCAATATCAGGCGCAGAACCATGAATAGGCTCATACATACCGTAATTGTTTTTGTTTAGTGAGGCAGATGGAAGCATTCCAATCGATCCAGTGAGCATGGCAGCGCAATCTGACAATATATCACCAAAGAGATTACTGGTTACCATAACATCGAACTGTTTTGGAGCTCTAACGAGCTGCATTGCAGCATTATCAACGAGCATGTGAGTAAGTTCGACGTCGGGATAATGTTGAGAAACTTCCTCCATAACTTCTCTCCAAAGCTCACAAACCTCTAGCACATTAGCCTTATCCACAGAGCAGACCCGCTTATCTCTTTTTTGTGCTATTTGAAAAGCAGAGTGTCCAATTCGTGCTATTTGTGACTCAAAATACGTGGCCGAATTAACACCAAATCGCTCCCCATCTTTGATCTCAATACCACGCGGTTGACCAAAATAAATACCACCAACAAGCTCTCTAACAATCATTAAATCAAGTCCAGAAACAACTTCATTTTTTAGAGTTGAAGCATTCGCCAGTTGCGGATAGAGAATTGCTGGCCTTAAATTAGAAAACAAATCCAACTCAGCACGTATGCCTAATAAACCTCGCTCTGGCCTCAGTTCTCTTTCCAGTGACTCCCATTGTTGTCCACCGACAGCTCCCAATATGATTGAATCGCATTCTTTAGCAGAAATTAAAGTTTCCTCAGGCAGAGGCGAACCGGTCTCATCATAGGCACTGCCACCTATCAAACCATGAACAAGATTCATGCCCAAGCCGTGATTTGCATTTAATGAATCAATTACTTTGATTGCTTGGGCGACTATTTCTTTTCCTATGCCATCACCTGGAAGAATTAATATCTTAGACATCTATTTTTACAAGCTTAATACAAAAAATGATTATTTTACTCTGGCAGACACATCAACCCATTTGAATTTGAGTTTAGATTTGTTGTGGCTAAATTTCCACCATCTCAAAGTCTTCTTTACTGGCACCACAGTCAGGACAATACCAGTCTTCCGGGATATCTTCCCAGGCTGTACCTGGTGCAATACCTTCGTCAGGATCACCTAAAGCTTCATCATAAATATAACCACACATCATGCATTCATATTTTTTCATCATGCTTCTCCATTCATAAAATCTTGATTAAGTTCCTCTTGGACTCTTTTTTCTAAAATAATTTCACAATCATAGTTTGTATGAGAAACACCAATTTTGACATTAGTGCCGTTACAAAAATCAACAATCATAGACTGCTTAAACTCAAAGCGCATAAAGTGTACAGATGAAGTCTTTTCATCAGTTTCTCTTTCTAAGTCTTCATTGCAAATAGCATAAACATTTTGGTGATTACCAACTTGGAAGTATATACTTTTTTCAATTCCAATTAAATTAGACAGAGCTTTTGTCCGTTCAATAACGTCTGTATACTCGATCATCATGGTTGCTTTTAAGTTAGAGCCGTCTGGGATAAGAGGGCTATAAACATCTAATTCATCTTGTATACCTTCTGCTTCAAAGATTTTTTCAATACGCAGCATTTCTTGGATCTGGTATTGAACAGTTTGGTGATTTTCAAACAATAAACGTATGTGTTCTCCAAGGTTAACCTCTCTAAGTTTTTTTACGTTCATAACATTTTCCCGAATATTTGAACGTTGTTCTGCATATTCTTCTAATGAAAATAAATCTTCTCTTTTTAGCAAGTTTGTCATTTCACTTTCCTTATAAGCAATAAGCCATTTTCACCAAGGTAATGGGATGAATAGCTTCTATATTTTGGGTGGCAATATGGGCAATATGATTACCTGCCATAACGCAATCACTCACAACTAAATCTGTATTATCAGTTATTTTTTTTGCAACTGGCTTTCCAATTGTAACTGCATAGGTGTGTGTTTCTTTTCGAACACCATAAGTTCCATCATGTCCAGAACATCGTTCTGCTATATTCACATCTAAGTCAGGAATCAAACCAAGGATTTTTTTAGTATGTGATCCAATATTTTGCACTCTTTGGTGACAAGCCATTTGATAAAGCACCTCTTTATCAATGGCACTGAAATTTGTGTCTAATTGGCCACTACCATTTAAAAATGATAAATATTCAAAAGGATCAAAAAAGGCTTGTGAAATTAACTTAATATCTTCATTATCGCTAATTATCATTGGTAATTCATTCTTAAACATCAATACACAGGAAGGGATTGGAGCAATTAATTTATAACCATCCTCAACTAACTTTTTAAGTGGAGTAATATTTTCATTTGCATATTCAACAACTGTTTCAAGGTCTCCTAATTCCATCTTGGGCATGCCACAACATTGTGTGTTTTTAATAAGTTTTACCTCAACATTATTGTGTCTAAGAACATCAACCAAATCAATAACAGATTTAGGGTCATTATATTCGCCATAACAAGTTCCAAATATTGCAACCTTGAATTTACTTACAGTGTTATCCTCTACAAAAAGTTTCGTTAATGTCTTTGAATGATATTTTGGAACTACTGCGTCAACATGAACCCCCATAATATTTTCGGTAATCTTTCTGATAGTTTTATTACTATTAGACCAATTCACAATCGATGAAATAACTGGTTTTGATGCAACAGAGCCAACTTGTTTTGGTGATGTTAAGACTTTATGTGAACTCTTAGTTTCGCCTTTTTTAAACTGAATTGCCTTAGCTCTAAGCATAAGATGAGGAAAATCAACATTCCACTCATGTGGAGGGACGTAAGGACATTTTGTCATATAACATAAATCACATAAGTAGCATTGGTCCACTACTTTTTTGTAGTCTGCTTTATCAACACTATCAACCTCAAATGTTTCAGATTCGTCAACTAAATCGAATAATGTTGGAAAAGATTTGCACAAACTTACACAACGTCTGCACCCATGACAAATATCAAAAACTCTCTCAAGCTCCTGATTAAGAGATTGCTCGTTATAAAAATCCTCATCTTGCCAATTTAAAGGATGACGAACAGGCGCCTCCAAAGAACCTTCTCGGTATTTGCTCATAATAAATTAATCTTTTATCACCATAAGCGACTAACTCATGGCAACAAATAGTTTATAGACTGTCTAATGCTTTTTGATACCGATTAGCATGAGAACGCTCAGCTTTTGCTAGAGTTTCAAACCAGTCTGCAATTTCATCAAAGCCTTCATCTCTTGCAGTTTTTGCCATACCAGGGTACATATCAGTATATTCATGAGTTTCGCCATGAATTGCACTCGCAAGCATTTCATTTACTTCCTTCGCAGGCATATCTGTACCTGGATCACCAACACCGCCATCAATCAAATGATCCATGTGGCCATGCGCATGTCCAGTCTCTCCTTCAGCTGTTGATCTGAATAAAGCAGCCATATCAGGTTCACCCAATACATCGCACTGGTTTGCAAAGTATAAATAACGTCTATTCGCTTGTGATTCTCCAGCAAATGCGTCCTTTAAGCACTGTTCAGTTTTAGTCCCACTTAATGACATAATTAACTCCTCTTTGTTAAATGAGTGCCTATCATAACATATATCTATATATAAATAAATTGAATAAAATCGTATATAATATTCGTAAAAATCGAATATAAATGGAAGTTTAGTTTTGACGCTTGGATTAGCTTTTAAATATATATAGAAGGAGAAAACAATGGAAATATCTCAAATAGAACCACGCTTAGAAGATACTCAAGATGAATATGAAAAGGCTCAAAAGTTTAAAGAGTATGTTCAAGGTATCTTCATAGAGAATAACTCTCAAGATGAATTCAAAAGAAGGGTAGATGCTATCTTTAATGAAACATTTAAAGGAGAAAGAAGATGAAGTGCCCCTTTTTTTACCGTCTCCGAAACCCCCCTTTTTATGGCGTCCGAAAACTCACTTTAATCTAAGGGAAAAATGACACCTACACTCAAAAACTTAAAATATCTCATCGCACTTAAAAAAACCAACCATTTCTCTAAGGCAGCAAGTGAGTGCTTTGTTAGTCCATCCACTTTTAGTGCTGGAATATCAAAACTGGAGCAAGATTTACAAGTACAACTAGTCGAAAGAGATAATAAGCACGTTCTGTTTACTCCAATTGGTAATCGTATTGTCAACCAGGCTATATCAGCTATAGCTGAAATAAATATTTTAGTTGAAACTGCTAAATTAGATTTTTTTGAGTCCGAAGTTACTATTGGTGTTATCCCAACAATTTCTACCTATATTCTTCCAAACTTTTTGTCAAACTTAGATAAGCATTATCCAAAACTAAAGGCATCGTTTCAAGAAGATACAAGTGATAATTTATTGAAACAACTTGAAAATGCTAGGATAGATTTTGCAATATTTGCTTTTCCATATGACTTGCCTGAGTTTATTGAAGATTGTCAAGTCTTTCGAGATTCAATTTATTTTATTCAACATAAAAATCGAGATAAACAAGCAATTGAAAATGGCTCTTTATTGATGCTTGAACAGGGACACTGTTTAAGATCGCATATCTTACAAAATAACGATATATCAAATCGACATATCTCTAATTTTTCGTGCACGAGTATTTCTACCTTGGTTGCAATGGTAGATATGAATATTGGCGTAAGCTTTCTACCTAAGATGGCAATTGATTACGGCACACTCGATAACTATCCAAATATCACTATAGATATGGATTCTAGCAAGGCAAAGCGGGATATTGGCGTGATTTATCGGAAAAATAACCCACAAAAGAAAAATATCAAGAAATTAGCGCAATTATTAGTAAAAAATTAAGTTTATAACTAAGACCATTGTATGTACTAATAGAAAAACAAGCTTACTAATTAAGTGTCTTTAGATGCATTAATTACTTGTATCGCTTCCTTTAAAGATAAACCTGTATAAAATATCGCTATGCTAAAAATATATAACACCTTAACTAATCAAAAAGAGGTATTTAAACCCATTAATCCTAGCAGTGTTGGGATTTATGTCTGTGGTATGACAGTTTATGACTTTTGCCATATGGGACATGCGAGGGTATTGGTTATGTTTGATGTCATAACGCGACATATGAGGCATACTTTTCCTGAAGTCAAGTATGTAAGAAATATCACTGACATAGATGACAAGATAATTAATCGTTCCATTGAAAATCAAGAAGATATTTACTCCTTAACAAATCGTTTTATTGAAGCAATGCATGAAGACGAGATAGCATTGAACATTCTTAAGCCTGATCTTGAACCTCGTGCCACTGACTCAATAGACCAAATGAATTCTATGATTGATTCATTAATAGAACAAGGTTTCGCTTACCAAGGCGAAAACGGGGAAGGTGAATATTCGG
>ERZ724564.30-NODE-30-length-12175-cov-1.383715_pt1 | contig 12175 bp, 7 predicted proteins | sample MGYA00375858_ERZ724564 | MGnify/ENA primary metagenome ERZ724564 (study PRJEB28725, sample SAMN03264856) | marine sediment metagenome | biome: marine pelagic biome; feature: marine oligotrophic desert; material: ocean water | place: Pacific Ocean:North Pacific... | reverse complement strand
TATCATAAACTTCTGTTCGCCTACAACACTCTCTAAAGGAGGTACAAAATCCCCATCGTCTTCATCATAAATTTTCTTACCGGATGCCATAATCACACCGCTGGCAATCACTGAGCCTTCTCCTATGATTACAGTTAATTCGCACATTGCTCCAATTTTAACGTTATCCTCAACGATTGATGCCAATCTGCCTGCAGGTTCAAGGATACCTTCAATTCCTGAACCAGCTCCAAACTTCACATTTTTACCAATTTGAGCGCAGGCGCCTACAGTTGCCCTGGTATCGACCATTGTACCAGAATCTACATATTCACCAATATTTACATAAGATGGCATTAAAACGGTATCTGAGGCAATATAAGAGCCACGTCTTGCTGTTGCAGGTGGAACGACTCGAACACCTGCAGCTTTGAACTCTTCAGGTGTTGTGCTAGCGAACTTTGAAGGTACTTTGTCATAATATTGAGTGAAGCCAGCTGTCATTGGAATGTTGTCTTCTAACCTGAAAGACAGTAAAACAGCCTTTTTTAACCACTCGTTAACCTGCCAATCTCCTATCCCCTGTTGTTCGGCAACTCTAGCATTGCCGGTGTCAAGCAAATGAATCGCCTCTTCAACCGCTTGTCTAACTTCTGTATTGGCTGAATCAGGTGTGATATGGGCGCGATCTTCAAAGGCCGCTTCAATAATATCTTTCATAATTTTGTCAATAAAAAAAAAGGCTTAATTATATCAGTCAGAACAGTTTGAGTCGTCTCTAATGCTCATGCTGGTGGTTATGATGATGCTCATAAGTTGCCATTAATTCATGTATTTGATCCGCAAATAAATCATTAAATTGTTCATCTTTTAGAATCGATTCTGGAAGCCCTTCACAACAAATATGGTGATATAAGCATAGAACTTGGGTGGACTCTTTCATTACTCGGTGAAGATCATGAGAAACCATCAACACAGCGCATTTTTGTTTTTGCTGGCACTCTTGGATCAATTTGTATAATTGCATCTGTCCATCTACATCAAGATTTTGTGCGGGCTCATCCAATATAAGTACGTTTGGTTTGTTAAGCAAGGCTCGTGTTAGTAGTACTTTTTGTAATTCACCTCCTGAGAGATTTTTTAAGGGCGAATTTAGTAAATCTTTGATACCTGTAAGTTCAGATGTTTGATTGGTAAAGTTTTTGTCTGCCTTTTGGTTGAGTGTCAAAAAATCGACAACTGATATTGGAATAAAAGGGTTTGCAGTAAATGATTGAGGGGTGTAGCCTAAACGAACATTATTACTATGGTTTACTTGGCCACTATCTTGTTTAATAATCCCTAATAGAACTTTAATTAAGGAACTCTTTCCAGCTCCATTAGGACCAATCAAGGTAATGAACTCCCCAGGATGTAATTTCAGACTCACATCATCTAAGATATTTTTACCGTTATGATTAAGTGAAATATTGTCAGCGGTAATGAGTGCATCAGGCATACTTATATTTTAGCTAACAATCCTTAACAAGGCAGAATAATATACGACTAAGGTGATGTTTTTCAAAAGTGAGTTTGGCATAAAAAAAGCTGAGATTAGAGGTAAAATTCTTTCATGGCTCAGCAACTCATTTTAGTCGACGGTTCGGCATACTTGTTTCGTTCATACTTCTCGACCTTGTCACAAAATTTAAGTAATGATAAAGGCTTTCCAACGGGCGCAATGTTTGGTGTTATTAATGCGATTAAACATTTACAAAGACAATATCAAGATGCCAAGCTGATTATGATTTTTGATTCCAAAGGATCAAATTTTCGTCATCAAATTTATCCACAATATAAAGCCAATAGGAAACCCGCGGATGAATCGTTGATTGTTCAAATCGAACCTCTATATCAAATCATTAGAGCGATGGGTTTTCACTTTATTTGTGAAAAAGGTGTTGAGGCAGATGACGTTATAGCAACATTAGCTAAACTAGCACATGAAAAAAATATTAAAACCATCATAGCGAGTAGTGACAAAGACCTCTTTCAACTAGTAGGTGGTCATATCAAGCAACTTAATATGAAAGGTACGCTTTATGACGCAGAAATGGTGAAAGAAAAAATGGGTGTTAGGCCACACCAAATCTTAGATTTGTTAGCTTTAAGCGGTGAGGCTTCAGATAATATACCTGGCGTACCAAGTGTAGGCCCTAAGACGGCTACAAAATGGTTACAGTTGTATGGGGATGTATAAGGTATTAAAACTAATGCAAACAAAATAGATGGCAAGGTTGGTGAAAAGTTAAGAGAGTCATTTGACTTGTTAAATCTTTCTTACCAATTAGTCGAACTTAAGTTTGATGTTGATTTACCTTTTAATGTCTTTGATGATGAGCCGGGAGAAAACACAGAAGAATTGATAGAATTGTATACAGAATATGGTTTTTCTATGTGGCTAAAACAATTAGCTGATCAAATCAAAGAAAAACCAATAACTAAGACAATTGAACCTTTAGTGAGTGAAAGTCAAGATCAAAAGAGTACATTACTTCTTCAGGAATTTACGCAAACACTAATTCTTAAACAAGCTGATTTTGAATCCTTGCTGAAGCAGTTATCAGAGTGTACATCCTTTGTCTTTGACTTGGAAACCAACAGTCTAGACTATATGAATGCAGAGATTGTTGGACTAGTGTTTTTGCTTGATAAGCAAAGTTACTATTTACCAGTTGCACGTGATTACTTAGATGCCCCAGAACAATGGTCTCGACAGTCAGTGATGAAATCATTGAAGCCTATCCTTGAAAGTAAAGTCATTGGTAAGATTTGTCAAAATTTAAAATATGATGCCCATGTACTAGCAAATATAGGTATTGATTTGAGCGGTATTGTTGACGATACTATGATCAAATCATACTGCTTAAATTCTGTGGCGACACGTCACAACATGGATGATTTATCAGAGTACTATCTTGGTCATAAAACAATTCATTATGCTGATGTAGCAGGAAGTGGTAAAAAACAATTGACCTTTAATCAGGTAAATATAGAAGAGGCGCTACCATACGCCTGTGAAGATGTTATTGTCACCTCTGAATTAAACAAAATTCTGGAATCTAAGTTACAACAATATCCAAAATTAATGACATTGTATCGAACCTTAGAACTACCTCTAGTAAATATCATATTAAAGTTGGAACGTAATGGCGTACTTGTTGCTGAGGTTTCACTTTTCAATCAACAGGTTCAAATTAAATCTGAAATGCAGGAGATTCAAACTCAGGCTTTTGAAATAGCAGGAGATGAATTTAATCTTGAGTCACCTAAGCAAATCCAACAAATTTTGTTTAGTGAAGAAGGATTGGGTCTCAAACCGAAAAAGAAAACTACTAAAGGTCAACCATCAACTAATGAAGAAGCGCTAAAACAATTGGATCACCCGTTGGTGGATTTAATTATGTCTTACCGGACATTAACTAAACTGAATTCTACCTATTTAGAAGCTCTACCAAAACAAATAAATAGACAAACGGGTCGCTTACACACTTCTTATCATCAAGCAGTAACTGCAACGGGAAGACTTTCTTCTTCAAAACCTAATTTTCAAAATATTCCGATAAGAACGGATCAGGGTGCAAAGATCCGATCAGCGTTTGTTTCTGATAAGGGTAATGTTATTTTGGCAGCTGACTATTCTCAAATTGAGCTGAGGATTATGGCGCATATTTCTAAGGACAAAAATCTGATTGAGGCATTTGCAAATAATATTGATGTCCATAGTGCAACTGCTGCTCAGGTATTTAACACAGAGTTGTCAGAAGTAAGCAAAGAGCAGCGCCGAAAAGCTAAAGCGATTAATTTTGGGCTAATCTATGGTATGAGTGCTTTTGGTCTGGCAAAACAAATTGATGTTTCTCGAACGGAAGCCAAACAATATATTGACGGTTATTTTGAAAACTATCCGGGTGTTTTGAAGTTTATGGATGAAACAAAAGAAAAGGCTAAATCACAAGGCTTTGTTGAAACGATATTGGGTAGGCGACTCTACCTGCCTCAAATCAATGCAAAAAACAAAATGCTACAGCAACACGCCTTGAGGACAGCAATCAATGCACCTATGCAAGGATCATCAGCCGACATTATTAAACAAGCAATGCTGGGTATTCAGGCCTGGATAAATCGTGAGAATAATGGTGTCAAGATGATTATGCAGGTACACGATGAACTGGTCTTTGAGATGGATGCTAATAAGACAAAAGAGTATGCTGAAGATATAGGTTTAATGATGTCAAATGCTGCTAAGCTGAGTGTTCCTTTAGTTGTTGATGTTGGTATTGGAGATAGTTGGCAAGAGGCACATTAGAGTGCAAATTTATAATTTTATTTATCAAGTATGAAAATTTTGTTTTTCAAATTTGAATACAATATTTGGATAATAATGTGGTATCGAGTTAAACTAAAATGTCAACTACATAGTTCAATAAATCAGTAGTTAATTAATCATGAAAGAGCAGTTACAAGATCTACTTATTAAAAGCCTTGGCGACCTAATCGAAAAGGGTCTGCTCACTGAGCTACCTTCAAAGATTCGACTAGACCATACTAAAGATAAAACTCATGGTGATTATGCAACGAATGTTGCATTTGTGTTGGCAAAGCAAACCAAGAGTGATCCGAAAAAATTAGCGCAGACTATTGTTGATCAATTAGGAGAATCTGAACTTGTTAAAAAAACAGAAATCGCTGGACCGGGGTTTATTAATTTTTTCGTTTAGGATGAATCGAGCAGGGCTGTAATTAAGGACATTATTGATAGTGGAGACAGTTATGGTATGTCGACTATTGGTTCGGGAAAAAGTGTGCTCTTGGAATTTGTTTCAGCAAATCCGACAGGACCACTTCATGTAGGCCATGGCAGAGGAGCTGCTTATGGAGCTACAATTTCTAATCTCCTAAGGGCTGTTGGTTTTAAGGTTGACAATGAGTATTATGTCAACGATGCAGGTAGGCAGATGGATATTCTGACTGTGAGTATTTTTTTCCGGTATTTGACTTTATCTGGAGAGAAACTTAGGTTTCCTGATAACGGCTATCAAGGCAACTATATCAAAGATATCGCTGAAAGCGTCTTTAAAAAATATGGAGATAGATGGCGAAAGAGTTCATCAGAAGTCTATAAAGATGTTTGCAAAGATAGTCAACAGGGAGGTGATAAAGAATCTCATATTGATGAACTGATTGTTAGGTCAAGGCAGCTCTTGGGTGAAGGTTATGAAGCCATCTTTCGTATCGGTATCGATAGCATTCTTGATGGTATTAAAACTGACTTAGCTGAGTTTGGTGTTAATTTTGAGAAATGGTTTTTAGAGCAGTCTTTGATTGATAATGGGTTAGCTAAGGTTAGTGTTGACAAATTAAAGGAGTCCGGTCATATCTATGCAAAGGATGGGGCGCTTTGGTTCAATACAACGGAATATGGAGATGAGAAAGATCGTGTCGTTGTTCGCGATAATGGTATCCATACTTATTTTGCTTCAGATATAGCTTATCATCTTGAGAAATTTGAACGCGGCTATGACAAGGTAATTAATATTTGGGGTGCTGATCATCACGGTTATATCGCTCGAGTTAAAGCCTCCATTGCTGCACTTAATCATGACCCTAATAAATTAGAGATTCTGCTGGTTCAGTTTGCTAACTTGTATCGTGGAGGCAAGAAGGTACAGATGTCAACTCGTAGTGGTTCTTTTGTGACCTTAGAAGAACTGCGTAATGAAGTAGGTAATGACGCTGCTCGTTTTTTCTATATTCTTAGAAAATCAGAACAGCATATGGACTTTGACCTAGATTTAGCTAAATCCAAAACTAATGAAAATCCAGTTTTCTATATCCAGTACGCGCACGCTCGTATTTGCTCTGTTTTTAAGCAAGCTGTAGAAAAAGGCATTAAATTTGAGAGTCAAGCAGCTGACCTGTCATTGCTTACAGAGGATAGTGAAAAGGCACTTTTAAAAGAACTTAGTCGTTATAAAAGTGTTATTGAATCCTCAGCCTTACAATATGAACCTCACCAGTTAGCTTATTATTTACGTGAATTGGCAACCCATTTCCATAGCTATTACAACATCTGCCCTTTCTTGATTGATGATAAAAAGCTTTCTCAAGCAAGACTGTCACTCATTTCTGCAACCAAACAAGTGTTTGTAAACGGACTAAATATATTAGGGGTGAGTGCACCAGAGTCAATGTGAATGATCAATCTCAAAGAGATCAGGCTTTAGATATAAGCGATTCTTTTATTGTACAAGCTCCAGCGGGTTCTGGCAAAACAGAACTACTTACTCAGCGTTATCTAAAATTGCTTAGCATTGCTGATGAGCCTGAAACTATATTGGCAATAACTTTTACCAATAAGGCAGTAGATGAACTTAAACACAGAGTGGTAGGTTCATTGTTGCAAGCAAAATCAATTCCACCCAAAGAAGCACACAAACTGAAGACCTATAAACTTGCTAATCAGGTTTTGAAACAGTCTGAACTTCGAGAGTGGGATTTGCTCAATAATCCTTCACGGATAAAAATTAGCACCATTGATTCTCTTTCAAGTTTGATTGTGTCGAAATACCCATCATTGCAACAACTAATACCACCCAGAATAATGAGTGATCGTTATGAGTACGAATACATGTATCAAATGGCAGCAGAAAAAACACTGATGTTGATTGAGGAAGACGAGTACAACGAGTCTATTGCTAGAGTTTTATTGTATTTGGATAATCATGTAGATAAGTTTTATCGGCTTTTGGTATATATGCTATCAAAACGAGAGCAATGGTTGCCTCGGTTGTATCTCAAAGGTGTGCTTGATGTTGATTTTTTGGAGCGAACTGCACAACAAATTATTGTTGAACATTTACAAGTTCTTAGAGAGATTGCATCAGAGTGTTTGAATGTAGATATTTTCACTTTGCTTAAAGCTAATACTCGACCTGAAGTTTCCAAAATTAACAAACTTCCTGGTGACAAGCTAAGTGATTTGTCTAATTGGCAAATAATTGCTGATCTATTGCTAGCAAAAAGTAGCGGAGAATGGCGAAAAAAAATAGATAAGTCACTTGGATTTCCACCAGAACTCAAAGAGCAAAAAAAATCTTTGATGGTAATTTTGAAAGAACTAGTTTCTGCAGATATTTTCAAAAAACAACTTCTTGAGTTAGATCAATTACCAAATGCTCATCAAAATGAATCCATCATAAGCAATATCAACGATATCAGCCAAGTATTGAAACTAGGTGTTGCTCAATTAAGCTTGATATTTGAAGAACAAGGTGTTCAGGATTTTTCAGAAGTTGGAATGCAAGCAATTAAAGCGCTAGATAGTCGTGAAGTAGTTAATGATATTGTTTTATTTTTAGATTATCAAATCAAACATCTTTTAATTGACGAGTTTCAGGATACTTCTTATGCACAATTAAGTCTTATTCAAAAGTTGCTTGAGAGCTGGCAAGAGGGTGACGGTAAAACAATATTTTTGGTAGGTGATCCAATGCAATCAATCTATCGATTTCGTGAATCCCAGGTAGGAATTTTTTTAAAAGTAATGAAAAATGGAATTGCAAATGTAAAGATAAATCCACTATTACTGAGCACTAACTTTAGATCGAATATGAGTATTGTTGAATCAAACAATACTTTTTTTTCTAATATTTTTCCTGATGTAGATAACCTAATACAGGGTGCTATTCATTTTTCTAAGTCCACATCAGCTTCCAAAGATATGTCTCAGGATGCTGTTAAGTTCTATCCCTTTAGTTATGGCCAAAATAAACAAGAGGCTGAACAAGTGAGTGCCATTATCAGTGAAGCACAACTCCATGACCCAACTCAAGAGATTGCAGTATTAGTGAAGTCAAGAACTCATACACAAGACATCATTGTCTCACTTCAGTCTCATGAAATTAATTTTGAAGCTGTAAAAACAGAACCTTTAAGGTCTGATTTGTTTACTCGAGATTTAATAAGTCTAACTCGTGCCCTAATAAGTTTAGGAGATAAATTGGCCTGGCTATCCATTCTTCGTTCTCCTTGGTGTGGCTTAAAACTAAATGAATTATTGATTCTGAGTCGCTCTGATGAGATGACAATTTTTCACCAACTAAGTGACGATGCTACTTTAAAGGAGTTTACTGAGGATGGTTTGAAACGAGCAAAACACCTGTATCAAGGAATTTCGGAGGCAGTCTTCAATGAAGGACGCTTCTCTTTTGTTGAGCGTTTTCTTTATGCTCTAAATCAGTTGAATCCGGACCAAGAAATGAACCAACAGCAACGAAATATAAGGTCTCAGTTTGTCTCTCTTTTAAGTGAATGTGAGAGCAACGAAAATCTTAATATTGATACTCTAGAGTTAATGCTTCAGGACTTATACGCACCTTCCCAATCTGCCTCTGTGAAGCTTATGACTATCCATCAGGCCAAAGGATTAGAGTTTGATATAGTTATTCTTCCTGGGTTAGGTAAAACAGGGAAAAGCAACCCTTCAGCTCTGATTCAGATACAAGAATTTTCAAACCATAATATATTATTAGCGCCTATCAAGTCAGCCTATGATAGAGAGGAAAGCAAGACATATCTTTATTTGAAATATATTGAAAAACAACAAAGTCATTTTGAGATGATGCGCTTATTATATGTAGCGATGAGTCGTGCAAAAGAAAAACTATATTTACTGGGGAGCGTTAATAAATCAGGCAAAGTTTCAAGTAATACATTGCTTTATTTTTTGAGTCATTTTTACCAAGAATCAATTGATAACTTGGAAAATTTTCCTGAAGAAAATATCAAACAATTAGATGTACCTAAAATGATTCGTTACACAGAGCTCCCGACTCTTTCTGAAAGGGAAACTCAAAATATTAATGAACCGAAAAATTTATCCAGAAATATTGATTTAATTTATCAAAGTGCGTTAGGTACTATTGTTCATTATTTTTTAGAACATAGTTTGTTTGAACCCTCAGAAAAAAGTGTTGAGATAAAATTACTGGAGTTTGGTTTGCCAAAAAAACTCCTTCACACATACACCAAACAAGTTTGTCAGTTACTTCAGAATACTAGGCAAGATAAAATGTTTGATTGGCTGTTTCAGCACAGAGAGTCTACTCAGGTTGAAGCCGAATATAGTGATAACTCAAAAAATATTATTATTGACAGACTATTTATTGAGGATGGTGTGCTGTGGATTATTGACTTCAAAACAGCTTCACCAACAAAAGGTGAATCTATTGATGCCTTTATTGAGCGTCAAAAAAATTCTCATCAAGAGCAACTTCTAGAATATCAAGAAATTCTACAGAACGTCTTCAAGTTGCCCACAAAGTTAGCTTTATATTGTCCCGCAATCAGTCAATTGATATATCTATAAATTTATTTTAAGTAGATAAATTACTGGACAAAATAGAGAATTACACCTATGATGATTGCCAATTTATTAGAGTATTTATTGGTATGAGTAAGCCCAGTGAACTGATTGGTTGGAATGACTATAGCTATAGTTATGGCGATAGGGAGATTAGAACGATTAATCCTTCTATACAAAGTGGTTCTACGGTTTTATTTGAAAGCTATGAGGATATGCAGTTGCATGATAAGGGCCAATAGCCTTGCGTCACTTACGGGACGGGCGGTTTATCAACTCAGAAGAGCTTTGAAGAAGCTATATGCAAGCTTGAAAATGGTCATATTTCACGTGCATTTCCTTCAGGTATTAATGCAATTATATTTACTTTAATGGCATTTACTCAGAGTGGTGATGAGGTGCTACTTACTGACAATGTCTACGGACCCACTGCGAGATTCTGCCATAAAGTTCTTGCTAAATACAACATTAAAATTACACATATAGAGTCGAATATTGGTTCTGAAATTAGCCAATACATTAATGATAATACCAAACTAATCTTTTTAGAGTCTCCAGGTTCTAATACTTTTGAAATTCAAGATATTCCTGCAATTGTAAAAATAGCAAAAAGAGCAGGTATTCCTACAGTCATTGATAATACTTGGGCTACGCCATTATTTTTAAAACCTTTGGATCTTGGAGTTGACATTTCGATTCACTCGGCTACGAAATATATTTGTGGCTATTCTGATGTTTTAATAGGTTGCGTAACCGTAAATAAGGAGTATTCAGAAGAGTTTGATGAGTACTTGCATGCAGTTGAAAGTTATACGAACCCACATGACTGTTACCTAGCTTTGAGAGGGTTACGAACACTCCAAGTTCGTCTCGGCGCTCATCAAAAGTCTGCATTTGAGATTGCGAGATGGCTAGAAACAGAAGACATTGTTGACTGTGTAATTCATCCTGGCCTAGAATCACATCCTCAGCATAATCTCTGGAAGAGAGATTATTCTGGTGCATCTGGACTCTTTGCATTTACATTTAAAGAAAAATATTCTGATAAACAAATTGCGTTATTTATAAATTCACTCGAGATGTTTGGGCTTGGATATAGTTGGGGAGGTTTTAAAAGTCTTGTCACAGCAAGACAGTATAAGCGTGATGGCAAATGGGCGCATGAAGTTAAGCATCTTATTCGACTCAATATAGGTCTTGAGGATGCAAAGGACTTAATTTCAGATATAAAAAGTAGTTTTAGTAAACTAAATTAAACTATTCCACTCTTTTGTCGTTAAGAACAGTTACGCGCTGCATATGACGAATATTAGGTAAATAATCAACAACAGCGTAGTGTTGTGTAATTCGATTGTCCCAAATGGCAACAGAATTATTGCGCCAACGAAACCTGACTTGGAATTCTGGTTTATTAATGTGTTGGTACAAGAATTGCAATATATGGTCACTTTTTCCTTGACTTTCATTAACTATATTGCGTGTAAATGACTGGTTAACATTTAAATATCTCAAGCCAGAAACCGGGTGTGTCTCGATAACTTTGTGAACTGCAGAGCCGACATTCTTAAGTGCATTATTAACAGAATCAATGCCGCCATCTCTGTAAAAATCATTCCTAAACGTTCCCATGTCATTGATAGCTTCCAAGTTTTCCAAGTGCTGCTTCCAGCCATCTGGCAAATTATCATAAGCAGCACTCATGCTTGCCCAAAGAGTGTCACCACCAACATCAGGAATTTTTATACCGTGCAAAATACTGGCAAATGGAGGGTTAGCCTTGAAGGTAAGATCCTTGTGCCAGTCATTAGTATCTGGAATGATATCTTTATCATTCTTAAGTAAAACAATATTTTCATAACCATCAACATGAGGATAGACAGGATGAGGGGGTTCTGGCTCACCAAAACTTTTGGCTAGTTTTAAGTGGCTTTCTGGAGACAAATCTTGGTCTCGAAAAAAAACAACTTGGTATTTAATCAGTGCCTTGTATATCTGATTACATATATCATCGTTTAGGTCTTTGTTAAGCGATACTCCAGAAATCTCTGCCCCAATGGCAGGGGTAACTGCTTCGATTTTCAAAATTCACTCCTTAACCAAAAAATCCATACTTTATAAGAAAAACTATGAAAAAGCAATGATTACTTATGACTCTTGTTTGTCATGCTTTAACCACCATAAAAGAAGTAATAACTGAAATATTAATAATGGGATAACAGACAACATCGTTACTTCCCAACTATAGTTGAACACAAACCAGCCGGCTGAAAGAGCTGCAAAGGCTTGAAAACCAAAAATTAAAGAATCATTGATTGATTGAACTTTAAACTTTTCATTTTCATTATAAGAACGAGGTAATAAATTAGTACCTCCAATAAACAAAAAATTCCAACCCAAACCAAGGAGCATTAAAGACCACCAGTAACTATTTAAAGATTGGCTGAGGTATGCAATGGTAACAGAGATAAATAAAATAATAACACCAAGAATCAACATTCGAGAAAGCCCTAAATACTTAACAATCATTGCTGTAAAAAGTGATGGTAGAAACATCGCAATAACATGACTTTGAATGACAAATTTAGTATGCTCAAGTGAAAAGCCGTCCATCACATGCATACTCACTGGTGTTGCTGTCATGACAAAACTCATAACAACATAACCTGTAGTTGCAGCACAAACAGCAACGATGAAAGAGCCTTGCTTAATAATTCCAATCAAGGGACGTTTTGCTTTGCCCACTTGTTCATGAAATTTTTCAGTTGGTTGAAAAAAACAAAGCAAAACAAAGGG
>ERZ724564.28-NODE-28-length-12854-cov-0.697179_pt1 | contig 12854 bp, 13 predicted proteins | sample MGYA00375858_ERZ724564 | MGnify/ENA primary metagenome ERZ724564 (study PRJEB28725, sample SAMN03264856) | marine sediment metagenome | biome: marine pelagic biome; feature: marine oligotrophic desert; material: ocean water | place: Pacific Ocean:North Pacific... | reverse complement strand
GTGTGCTGGGATAAAGTTATTAAGGTGGCCGTCAAACACTGCTTTGACGGCTTCAATAACACTAACTTTAGTGCTGCCAACATCACTAATAACCATGTCTTTGGATATATGAGGTTTCATTTCCTTAAGTATTGACTCATAACTTCCAACTGGTGTAGCAATAATAACCATATTCGCACCATCTAAGGCATCACCTATATCTGCTGAATATTGGTCAATAAGGTTACCTTTTTGAGCTTTTTCTAAACGTTCCTCGTCTCTTCCATAGCCAAAGACAATCTCAGACTGATGAGTCTTTTTAATAGCCTTCGCCAACGACTCACCAATTAAACCAAATCCGATTCTACAAACTTTTTTCATCATAATATTTTTTCCAATGCTCGGAGCAAGTATGTATTTTCTTCAGAAGTGCCTATCGAAATTCTAAGAAAATTATCCATTTCTACAGGACGCACAATAACACCCTCTTTAAGTAGACTGTTATATACTTTCATTGCATTAGAAAATTTAACAGCAATAAAATTAGCGTGAGAAGGAATATAGCTTAATTTAAGACTTTTAAAACCTTCCTCTAGCTGCCTTAAACCAGTGTCATTCACCTTTCTCGATTCCTTTAAATAGTCCAAATCTGACAAGGCACAAATTGCAGCTATTTGAGCTGTATGATTAACATTAAATGGCTCCCTAACTCGGTTAATGAAATCTGCTATTATTGGACTGCAAACTGAGTATCCAACTCTTAAACCAGCCAAGCCATAAGCTTTTGAAAAGGTACGAGTTATGATTAAATTATCAAACTCTTTTAACCAGTCAATAGCCTGATCATTAATATTTAAATATTCAAAATACGCTTGATCCAAAACCACTGGTATATGGCTAGGCACTTTAATTAAAAAGTTATATATTTCATCGTCGCTTACCAGTGTTCCTGTAGGGTTATTGGGATTGGCAACAAAGATGAGTTTCGTGTTATCGTTAATTAACTCAAGCATAGCATTTAAATCGTGGCCGTAATCTTTTGCAGGGGCTACTCTTGCAGTTGCACCCAAGGCTTGAGTAACTAATGGGTAAACAACAAAAGCATACTGTGAAAAAATCACTTCGTCTGTCTCCTTGCAAACAAACACTCTAGCAATCAATTCCAATAATTCATTAGAACCATTACCCAATGAAATTGTTTTCATAGTTACATCTAAGTATTCACTTATAGCTTTTTTTAATTCATAGCCATTGCCGTCTGGATATCTATGAATCTCTTTGAGCGAAAGTTTCATAGCCTCAACTACTTTCAGGCTAGCACCTAAAGGGTTTTCGTTTGAAGCGAGCTTAATTACGTTTTTTATTCCTAACTCACGCTCAAGCTCTTTAATCGGCTTGCCTCCTTGGTATGGATTCAAGCCAAGAATAGATTCACATGCATTCATAAAATTGCTACAGGGTAAGATCCAAGAATATTAAGTTTTAAAGCTTGCTTCTCAACTTCAGAGATAGCTTCTCTAACGTTTTTGTCAGTTTGATGACCTTCAATATCGATAAAGAACAAGTACTCCCATTTCACCCCAGGGATTGGGTGTCTGGCCAACTGTAACATATTAATTTTGCGACTCTTAAATGGCTCCAACAAATCAAACAAGGCCCCAGGCTCATGTTTTGTAACAACCAATAAGGAGGTCTTGTCTTCAATTCCAGGAGGGACTTCATCTTTACCAATGGCAATAAAACGAGTAATGTTGCCAGCTCTGTCCTCAATATTTTTTGCTACTCGCTGTATGCTATAAAGATTGAGTGCAGCCTTAGAAGCTATAGCCGCAGCATTGGGTTCATCTTTAACGATTCTAGCAGCAAGTGCATTTGATGCTACGGGACGTAGCTCTATATGAGGGTAATGGTTTGACAGCCATCGATGGCATTGGTCAAATGCTTGTTGGTGAGCATAAATTATATTAATTTCTTGGGACTGATCTTGCATCATTAAGTGGTGGGCAACTGCAATCTCAACTTCACCACAAATATTAAGGTCATGACTATAGAGCATATCAAGTGAGATGCCAATTACACCATTTGATGAGTTTTCGATAGGCACGACGCCATAATGAACGTTGTCAGTCTCTACTTGATGAAAAATTTCATCAATAGTGCCACAGTCTAATGTTGACACTCCATGGCCAAAATGTTTTAAGGCAGCCTCTTGCGTGAAGGTACCTTCAGGCCCAAGAAAGGCAACCTTGAGAGGCTGTTCAATTGCTAGGCATGCAGACATTATTTCTCTAAAAATAAGAGCAACATCTTTATCTTTTAGTAAACTTTGGTTTCTTTCAATAACGCGACTCAGAACCTGAGCCTCCCTTTCAGGTCGATAAAAGGCGTCTTGTGTATTTGACTCTTTCTTTACTTGAGCTACCTGAGCTGCGAGATCAGCCCGCGAGGCAATAAGCAATTGGATTTTATTGTCCAAAGCGCCAATTTCTGATTTTATATTTTTTAGTGTTTTCTCTTTAATCCTAATTGTACATTTTATTAGATTTTGTAGCTTAGAGGTCAATCATTAAGATTACTAATACTTCTAGCCAGCATTTTTTTCAAAATCGCCCATAAATGACACTAAAGCTTCAACGCCTTCCATGCTCATTGCATTATATATGCTAGCTCGAATACCTCCAATATCTCTATGTCCCTTAAGGGCTAAAAGGTTTTTATTTAAAGCATCTTGAACAAACAGCTTATCGAATTCAGGGCTGTGCGTAAAAAAAGGCACATTCATTCTAGATCGATACCTAGTGGCTACATTGTTCGAATAAAAATCACTTGAATCAATCGCCTTATAGAGTAACTGTGATTTATTCTTGTTATGTTTAGTAATTGATTCAATACCACCAAGCTCTTTTAACCACTCAAAAACAAGTGCTGCCGTGTACCATGCAAAAGTGCAAGGGGTGTTATACATAGAGTCATTATTTGCTTGAGTCGAGTAATCAAATAAAACTGGTTGATGTTGAACAACTTGCCCTATTAAATCCTCTCTGACAATCACAATCGTCAAACCAGAAACACCAATATTTTTTTGTGCACCAGCATAGATGACACCAAACTTTGAGACATCAATCGTTCTTGAAAGAATAGATGATGACATATCTGCCACTAATGGCATATCAACCTCAGGAATATAATCAAACTCTAACCCTGCAATAGTTTCGTTGGGAGTGTAATGAAGATAAGCGCCATCAGGATCAATCTTCCAACTTGACTAGTGTTCAATATCAGTACCGCCACTTTTTGTGCTATCTGTGCACACGTTAACGTCACAATACCTTAATCCTTCACGGATTGCTTTCTCAGACCAATGACCTGTGTTGGCGTAGTTTGCAATTTTTTTACCTCTCAAAAGGTTTATTGGAACCATAGAAAACTGCTGGGAAGCACCACCCTGTAAAAACAAAACTTTGTAATTATCTGGAATACTCATTAAGTCTCTGAGATCTTGTTCAGCTTTTTTTGCAAGAGTCATGAAGTCTACCCCTCTATGAGAGATTTCCATAACAGATGCCTTAGCATCTCTAAATTCTGGCAAATCACTTTTTAAACGCTCTAATACAACACTCGGCAATGCTGCAGGACCCGCACTAAAGTTATAAATTTTGTTCATCTAATTAATCTAAATTGTGAAAATTGACAACATTTTACCTAAGACTCCCAATTTCTACTGAATATTGCATTGAATAGCATTTTAAAGACAGATTTAAATAAATTTCAAATTAGTTTAAAAGTTGAATAGCTTTATAATGATATTTACAAACAGAACCAAATACTAGTTATGGAAAACTCTTACAAAAAACGTATGCAACGTAAAAAAGCATATATCGATTCTCGTATCGAGGCTGCAAATATTGACAAAGGAATCATTGTCTTGTTAACAGGAAATGGAAAAGGCAAATCTTCCTCCGCTATGGGGATGATTTGCAGATCTCTAGGTTATAACATGAAAGTAGGTATAGTTCGTTTTTTAAAAGGTGAACAAGCTACTGGTGAAGATATCTTCTTAGATAGCCATGAAAATGTTTCTATGGTGATTATGGAAACTGGCTTTACTTGGGACACTCAAGATCAAGAATTGGACAAAAGAAAGGCACTTGAGGCATGGGTCGAGGCTGAAAAATTCCTTTCTAATCCTGACTTTAACCTTGTAGTGCTTGATGAAATTACCTACATGATTAGTTATAAATATCTTGAAGAAAAATCAATCCTCAAAGCCCTAACTAATCGACCTGCAAATCAACACATCGTCATTACTGGTAGAGCGGCCAGTGATAATTTAATTGAAGTTGCAGATACTGTTAGCGAAATACTAGACATTAAGCATGCATTTAGAGCCAATATAAAGGCACAAAAAGGGCTAGACTTATAAGTTTCAAGTACTTTCGACTAAATACCGAATTGCTTGATTTAGAAACTCTATAGGAACAATCTTGATACCTTTATCTGTTTTTTTAGGAGCATTTAATTTAGGGATTATAGCCACTTTAAATCCTTGCTTTTGGGCTTCAGATAAACGCTCTGATGCATTAAAAACTGGACGAACTTCTCCACTTAATCCAACTTCACCAAAAGCTATCCAATCTTTCGGAATGACTTTATCTCTCAAACTAGAGGCGATTGCCATCATAACCACCAGATCAGAAGCCGTTTCACTGACTTTAATACCACCAACAACATTTACAAAAACATCCTGATCATAGGTCGCAATGCCACCATGTTTATGAAGAATTGCCAATTGCAGAGAAAGTCGATTTTGATCTAAACCAACACTCACTCGCTTTGCTGGACCATTTGCTTGATCAACCAAAGCTTGAATTTCTATCAGTAACGGTCTAGTAGCTTCACGAACCACCATGACCATCGAACCGGGAGAAGGTGTTTTTTGATTTGAAAGAAAAATAGAAGAAGGGTTACTGATTTGCTGTAAACCCTTCCCACTCATTGCAAAAACGCTAATTTCATTAACCGAACCGTAACGATTTTTTACTGCTCTGATAATTCTATAACGACCGCCTGCATCACCTTCAAAGTAAAGAACAGCATCAACCATATGCTCTAAGATGCGTGGTCCTGCAAGTGCACCACCTTTTGTTACGTGACCAATCATAATAAGAATTGTATGAGTCTGTTTCGTGTACTGAGTTAGTTGAGCTGCACAGTCTCGCACTTGAGAGACTGAACCTGGTGCTGAAGCAGAAAGATCAGTAACCATAGTTTGAATTGAATCAATAACGATAACTTTGGGTTGAACCTCTTTTGAAATCTTAAGAATCTTTTCTAAATGAGTTTCACTTATAAATAATATATCTTCTTTAATGCCTAACCGAAACGCTCTCTCACTAACTTGTTCAGCTGACTCTTCTCCACTGACATATAATGTCGCGTTTGATTGATTAATAGCAGCCAGAGCCTGCAAAATAAGGGTAGATTTACCTATACCTGGGTCACCACCAATAAGAACCACTGAACCATCAACTAAGCCACCACCCAAGGTACGATCAAGTTCACTTAGACCTGTCGTCAATCTTGTTTTATTTTCGGTTGTTATTTCAGATAAATGTTGAACTTTTGATGACGGCAAGTCTTTTAGGCGTTCAGGCCTAGATGAAGTAACTTGAGAGATTACAACTTCTTCTAATGTATTCCAAGCCTTACACTCTAAACACTGCCCTGCCCACTGATAATGTGATGCACCACATTCTCTGCAAACAAATTCAATTTTAGTTTTGACCATAACTGTGCATTAACTTGCAACTCATCAAGAGATAAAAAATTTATTGCTTCGAAGAATCTATTGAAAAAAAGCAAAAAGGGGAACCTAGTAAAATATTATGCCTAGCAATTAAGCTGAAATTCTATTTTTTCATCAGTTTATCAATTTCGCTTTTGAACGCTTCAATGTCTTGAAATTGTCGGTAAACGGAGGCAAATCGAATATAGGCAACTTCATCCAAAGCACGTAACTCTTCCATCACCCACTCGCCAAGAACGGAAGATGCAACTGCTCGTTCATTTTGTGCCATCAACTTGCGTTGAATTTTTTGAATGGCTGTTTCAATTTCTGAAATTGAAACAGGCCTCTTCTCAAAAGCCTTTAATAATCCTGAACGCAACTTATCTTCACTAAAAGTTTGTCTTGATTCGTCACTTTTTATTAGTCTTGGAAGGTTTAAGTCTACAGTTTCACGAGTTGAATGTCTCTCTCCACATGCAATACATTCACGCCGACGGCGAACTTGAGAGCCGTCATCAAGGAGCCTTGTATCCAGTACCTTAGTGTCATCTGATTGACAGAACGGACAGCGCATACAATTTACCTATAAACGGGAAATCTTGCGCAAAGTTTTTCAACTTTTGACCTGACATCATTCACAACAGATTCATTCTCAATGTCATCACAAATGTCACAAATCCAATTAGCAATGTCGCTGCATTCTGATTCACCAAAACCTCTGGTAGTTGCTGCTGGAGTGCCCACACGTATACCGCTGGTAACAAATGGAGATTGCGGATCATTAGGTACGGTATTTTTGTTGACTGTAATATGAGCCGAGCCCAAAGCAGCATCAACATCTTTTCCTGTCAAGCCTTGTGAAATAAAGCTAACTAAAAACAAATGGTCATCAGTACCGCCGGAAATAACTTCATAGCCTCGATTCATGAAAACATTGGCCATAGCCCTTGCGTTCACAACAACCTGCTTTTGGTAAGCTTTGAAATCATCACCCATTGCCTCCTTAAAAGCCACCGCTTTGGCTGCAATAATGTGCATCAATGGTCCGCCCTGAATACCAGGGAAAATAGCGGAATTAAGTTTCTTTTCAATCTCTTCATTGGCTCTCGCTAAAATCAAACCACCACGAGGACCTCTTAAAGTTTTATGAGTAGTTGTTGTCACTACATCTGCAATTTTAATGGGGGAAGGATAATCACCAGTTGCAATAAGACCTGCAACATGTGCCATATCAACAAACAAGTACGCACCAACGTCGTCTGCAATAGATCTAAAACGATCCCAATCAACAATACGTGAATATGCAGAAAATCCTGCAATAATCATTTTTGGCTTATGCTCTTGAGCTAATCGATCTACCTCATCATAGTCAATTTCTCCAGTATCAGCATTAAGGCCATACTGAATTGCATTAAAATTTTTGCCTGAAAATGATGGCGCAGCACCATGAGTCAAATGACCGCCATGCGCTAAACTCATACCCAATATAGTATCACCTGGAACCAACAAGGCCTGAAAAACTGCAGCATTTGCTTGTGAACCAGAGTGTGGTTGTACATTTGCATAATCAGCATCAAATAAAGCTTTTGCACGATCTATTGCAAGCTGCTCTACGACATCAACATGTTCACAACCTCCATAATAACGCTTGTAAGGGTAGCCCTCTGCATATTTATTAGTGAGTTGAGAGCCCTGAGCAATCATTACTGCAGTTGATGTATAGTTTTCAGAAGCTATTAATTCAATATGAGCTTCCTGGCGAGCTTCTTCAGCAGTAATTGCATTTGCAATATCAGAATCAACTTCAGCTAAAGTTAGAGATTTTTCAAACATAATTTCTTCCTAAATATAGACAAAAGGGATAATTTTAACCCACAATGATTTATTGAGTTAAATTCTTAGTGTTAACAGGTACAAATAATACCAAAATAATCCATAAAATGATTTTCATTAGAGAGAATCTGTAGTTTTTTAAATTATGGGTAGATTTTTTTTAATTAACTCTATCGTTGGAAAGTTTTATCATTTATCTGAATGGTAAAATTCTGTTTTCTTAAGATTTATAATCGTGTAAATGAGAGTATTAATTTTAGTAAGTGGCATTATTGGAACCACTTCTGCTTACTATTTATCAAAACAAGGGCATGATGTCACTGTCATTGATCGCCAAAACAGTGTTGCTCTTGAGACAAGTCATGCCAATGCAGGTCAACTTTCTTATTCATTTTCTTCACCATGGGCCGCCCCAGGACTTCCATTAAGTTTAATAAAATGGATGCTTAGCAAGTACCCTCCTTTAATCGTTAATCCAAATCTAAATTCTGAAACTGTCAAATTTCTTTATCAAATGCTCAAGAACTGTAATTCAAAAAGTTATGAGATTAACAAAAGTCGCATGGTTAGAGTGTCAAACTTTTCTAAAAAATGCCTATTAGAGTTAGAAAAAGATGTAGATATCTTTTATGAACAGTGTAAACAGGGCTCTCTGCTCCTTTTTAAAAGCGCTAAACAGATTGAAAATATTAAAAAAGATCTTTTTCTTTTAGAGAAACTTAATATTCAACATGAACTCCTAGATTTAAATGGATGTATTCAGGCAGAACCTGGCCTTCATCATGTTAAGAGCGAATTTACTGCTGGCCTTAGATTTGCCAATGATTGCACAGGTAATTGTTATCTTTTTACAAATCAGCTTTACAAAAAATGCCTTGAAATGGGCGTTAAATTTGAGTTTAATACCCAAATTGAAGATATTCAAATTGAAAAAGAAAGAATCTCTTCAATAAAGACAAATCGAGGTGAATTTGATTCTGATAGTTATGTAGTAGCTTTAGGAAGCTACTCATCAAAAATTCTCTCAAAAATAGGTATTAATATTCCTGTATACCCAGTTAAAGGCTATTCAATTACATTACCAGTTCTGAATAATGAAGATGCACCACAATCAACAATTATTGATGACACTTTCAAGATTGGCATTACCAGACTAGGTAACAACATTAGAGTTGCTGGTACAGCCCATATAACGGACTATAACTTAGAGTTAAGGGAAAAGTCACTATCTTTATTGACATACGGATTAAACAGGCTTTTTCCATATGCAACCGAAGAATGTGATGACATGAAGTTTTGGGCAGGACTACGCCCAAATACTCCTGATGGCCCTCCTATCATTGGGTCAACGCCCTACTCAAATTTATATCTGAATACAGGACATGGTACTTTAGGATGGACAATGTCTCTCGGCTCTGGCAAACTGTTGGCAGACATCATTTCAGGCATTGAACCTGAAATCTCTTCGGAGGGTATAGATATGAGTCGCTTTAATTATGCTAACAAAACTCTCTTAAATTATGGCTAGAAAGTGTACCGCTTCTATTAATCTTAGCGCAATTAAGGAAAACTATTTATACGCAAAATCTTTAGCACCGAACTCAAAAGCCATCGCAATTATTAAGGCTGATGCCTATGGTCATGGCGCCATAGAAGTTGCCAAAGAGTTAAACAAAGTAGCTGATGCTTATGGCGTGGCTTGCATCGAAGAGGCTGTTGAATTAATAGACTCTGGAATAGATAACACCCCAATACTATTATTGGAAGGAGTTTTTGAAAAATCTGAACTTGTTCTTGTTGAAAAACATAGTCTAATTGTTACAGTATGTAATTCAATACAACTTCAATGGCTTCTAGATGCTGATCTAAATAAGCCTATTGACGTATTTGTTAAATATGATTCTGGTATGGGACGCTTGGGCTTTCAAGATCAATCATTTATCGAAGCAATAAATTTGCTTGAAAAAAGCAACAATATTGGTGAAATTACTCTAATGACCCATTTTTCAAGTGCCGATGACCTAGGTAGCACTCTAACTACCAAACAAATTAGCAACGTTGATAACACTCTATATTAAGAAAAATACCCGGCTTCACTTACAAATTCAGCTGCAATTTTTAAATGTAGTGAATCTCATGGAGAATATGTTCGTCCAGGTATCATGCTGTATGGATCTTCTCCGTTTTCAGAAAACGCGCCTCTGACTAAACTAACTTCAGCAATGACGCTGTCCTCAGTCCTTATATCAATTAAAAGCTTTAAAGCAGGACAATCGATTGGCTATGGAAGTCGCTATATCTGTAAACAGGACATGCAAATTGGAGTTGTGGCTATTGGTTATGCAGATGGTTATCCACGTAGCGCAATAGATGGCACACCTGTTTTCGTAAATGGTGTTAAAAGTAAAATAGTTGGAAGGGTTTCAATGGATATGATAACAATAGATTTAACTGGTGTACCAAATCCACAAATAAGTGATCGTGTTGAGCTTTTTGGTGAAAACGTCTCTGTGGATGAAGTTGCTAAATATTGCAACACAATCTCTTATGAAATTCTCTCAAAAATCACAAGAAGGGTCTATAAAGCATACATCTGATCTACAATAAACCTCATATAATGGTAATTATTTGAAATTTAGGTTTTTCTCTATTCAAAGACTCACTCTATGCTAACAAATAAGCAAATACAAACTTTTAATCAAAATGGCTTTGTGGTTATTAAAAACTTTATAAACAGTCGTCAAAGAAAACTTTTAATGCAGCGAGCGGAGCAACTAATTGATGAATTTCAACCACCCTCAAAGCATTCAGTATTTTCTACTGATGAACAAGAAAGAACTAGCGATGATTATTTCTTGAACTCAGGCGATCAAATAAGATTTTTTTTTGAAGAAAAGGCAATTGATCAAAACGGTAACTTCACTGTCCCTAAACAAAAATCGATCAATAAAATAGGTCACGCTCAACATATTCTAGATCCATTATATAAAGAGGTGATTAATGAGTTAAATTTTCCAAAATTAGGTAAGCAGTTGGGTATCAAAACACCAAGGGCTTTGCAATCAATGCATATCTTTAAACAACCTAGCATTGGAGGTGAAGTAGGTCTGCACCAAGACTCCTGTTTTTTGTATACAGAGCCGATGAGTTGTATTGGTTTTTGGTTTGCACTAGAGGACGCAAACGAAGAAAATGGCTGCCTACAAGCAATGACTGGTGGACACAAAATTCCACTCAAAAAACGATTTCGTTTATCAGAAAATGGAGGCACAGAGTTTGACCTTTTAGATGATACTCCATGGCCTAACAAACCACTTGATATGTTAGAAGTTGATGCAGGCACTTTGATTATATTGCAGGGACAGTTACCACATTATAGCGCCGCCAATAAATCAACCAAATCCAGACAAGCTTTTAGTCTACATTTGGTGGACCAGAACTGCCATTATGCAGAAGATAACTGGCTTCAATCAGACCTTTAAAAGAATCTCATACATTATGAAAAATAGAAAAATAACTGATATTTATAAGGTAGATTTTTTACCTTTTGACCGATACGGTCCAGTCGTGCCAAAGATGAGTTGGCACAAGATTAGCTTTGACGAAAAAACTAATTTTGGTAGCTTTATACTAAAGATGGATCCCGGTGCAAGAAGCACTCCGCACACTCATATCGGTTATGAAGAGTTTTTAGTGATAGAGGGCGAACTGATTGATGTAGATAATACGGTTTTTAAAAAAGGTGACTTTGTTACCTTTGAACCTGGCAGTAAGCATTCTTCCTATACAGAAAAAGGCGCCTTGTTAATGGTTTTCCAAAGAGGTATAAATATACCAATTAAGTAGTATCTTGTTCTGATTGAGATTCCAATGCCTCTTCTGCAATAACTTCCATAGCAACGACACTTGGCCTCTGCCCCATAACCTGGAAGTCTGTTTGCTCAGACTCGTCAACGTTTTTGTTAATCATCATCATTATTATCACTGTAACAGCAATAACCAAATGAACAATACCCATATAGAGCATAAACCCAAACATTTCAAAAAGTTCGAGAAAATAACTCATTGTCAAGGGTCCTAGTGCTGCAAAAACGCTAAACACAAGAACGATAGTTCCACTCGCACTGATCATTTGTTTTGGCTCCAGACGATCATTGGCTTGTGCCACACCAAGTGAATATAGCGGTAAAGTAAAAGCACCTACTAGAGCACTTAATATTAGAAGAATTGTGCTAGTAAATTCGAATGATGCTAAAACAATACAAATACTAATAACACTAGCACAACACAACAAATTGACCTTTCTTCGATCAATCTTATCTGACAGCCAGCCTAGAGGCCATTGAGATGCTGCTCCAAAACCAATAAAAAGTGTCATAAAAAGTGCCGTCTCAGACACTGATAATCCTACCTTGACAGCATAAATCGTTCCAACTCCAAAAAAACCGGCAGAGGCAAGTCCAGATAAGCCAATCGTTGCCACACCTGATGGTGATGCCTTCCATAAGGCTCGCAGGCCTAGAGACTCTTGCGCATCTGTTTCTGGTGCTTCAATTTCTGTTAGAAGTATCGGTATTAATGAAACCGATAGCAAAATAGACGCTAACAAGAAAAGGCTTACACCTGTCGGATCATCGACGGGAAATAAACCTTGACCAAGTGACAAACCAACCCAAAAAACAAACATGTGAATTGAAAAAATTTGCCATCGATTTTCGTATGAAGAAATGGAATTTAACCAACCTTCAACTATAATCATAATGCCCGCAATACAAAATCCAGATAAGAATCGAGCTACAAACCATACTGGCGGCTCAATAAACAAAATTTGAATCAAAATTGCCGTGGAAGCTATAGACGCATATGCAGCATATGTCCGGATTTGTCCTGTCTTTTTTATTTGTTTGGGCGCTAAAATTGAACTGACTAATTGACCGATAAAATACCCTGACATTACCAGACCTGTGGTCAAAACCGAGAAACCCTCAAAGTCAGCACGCCAGCTACTTAGAGTTCCTTGTAGACCGTTTCCTAATCCTATAAAAAGAATTCCTAGAAACAATGGCCAAGTTGTACGAATAACATTACTTAACATATTAATTTTTAGAGTTAAAAGTAGACAAAAATCATAAAAAAACTAGTTCAATTTTTTCACGTCATATTTCTTTAAAAACGCGCATTTTAATATATTTCATAACCAAAATTAATAAACATGGTAAAAAGTTTTTTATCTGTCTCTTATACAAATTTGAAC
>ERZ724564.27-NODE-27-length-13130-cov-1.331846_pt1 | contig 13130 bp, 13 predicted proteins | sample MGYA00375858_ERZ724564 | MGnify/ENA primary metagenome ERZ724564 (study PRJEB28725, sample SAMN03264856) | marine sediment metagenome | biome: marine pelagic biome; feature: marine oligotrophic desert; material: ocean water | place: Pacific Ocean:North Pacific... | reverse complement strand
CCGGTTTTCTTTTTGCAATATTCCTCCCATTTATCTTTCTGATCTAAGAAATTACCAAATGCGATATTAAAAATAATTAACAAGTTCTTACATAAATTAACCACACCACTTGAAACACCAGACATAGCAAATAAATAAACATCATCTAAATATTCAAAATTAGTAATCACTTCGATGAGCTCGCTGATAGCCTCATCTGTCTTCTTAATGTGACTCTCAGACGTCTTTTGTTTTGTGATTTTTGAAATCTGATCGATTGAGCTTTGGGATTGGCGAATTGTCGTTTTCATAAATTCAGTACTGGCATTTATTGAAAAGTGAGCCAACGCTTTTTGGGAAAAATGGTGAGCTTCATCAAAAACAAAAATACAGTCATTCACGTCAGGAAGAATGTTATTTCCATTAATTATGTCAGCCAAAACAAGGTCATGATTGGCAATAATAACATCGGCTTGAGAAGCTTTTTTTCGTGCTTTAAAAAAAGCACAATCATTATAAAACTCACAGCTTTTTGCAGTGCAGGTAAATCGATTGCAAGCAACTTTTTGCCAAAGTGAAAATTCTGGTGGACTTTCAAGATCATCAATCTCTCCACTCCAACGGGTCGAGGAGTAGTTATCTGTCATTTCACTTAACTTTTTTAATTGGCTTTGACTAGGTGGTTCGTCCCAAAGTAGGGCATCTTCAAATAACATTTGAGTGTTTGAGGTTTCCTCGGTAAGGTTGATTAAGTTTCGAATGCAAACATAACGAGATCGTCCTTTTGCTATGGCAAATTCAAATTCTACAGAAGAGTATTTTTTTGCTTCAACGATGTCTTTATATAGAATCTGCTCCTGAAGAGCTACATTAGCACATGCAATGATTAGCTTTTTCTTGTTAGCTTTGGCAATCGGAAGGCAACTAATCAGATAGGCCATTGTTTTGCCAGTGCCGGTGGGGGCTTCAACACAAAGAATTGGATTTAATTTTGGGTATTCGCCAGACAGTGTTTTTGCTATCTCAGCAATCATTTTATTTTGCGAAGAACGATTACTAAAATTAGGTAATTGGATTTTCGCCGCTTCAAATGAGGATCGAATCTGTTTTTTAATTGCTGCAGTTAGCATTAAATGTAATTAAGATGTTCGATTCAGTGACAATTCACATAATAGTTTGAGAGCTGAGAGATAGTCAGACTCTGGAATATTTTCTAATGATTCTAGTGCTTTTTGTGATTCGTTCTTTGCAATTTGTCGAGTAAATTCAAAAGCATTGACGCTACATAGAATAGTGACAATGTTATCAATATTTGATGCGTCTGCCGTTTTAATTGCATTTTTCAGGATCTTATTTTCTTCACCAGAGGTTTTTTCAAGAGCATAAATCATGGGCAAGGTAATCTTTCCTTCTGATAAGTCATCACCCACTTCTTTTCCCATTGTTGTTGAGTCTGATTCATAGTCAAGAGCATCATCAATAATTTGAAAGGCTTTACCTAAATGCAATCCAAAGTCACCTAGTGAATTAATCGTCTTTTTTGAAGAATCAGATAGAAGTGCACCTATTTTGCAAGCTGCTTCAAATAGGCAAGCAGTTTTTTTCTCAATGACTTTAAAGTACTCTGTCTGAGAAACATTAGCATTCCTGATATTTAATAACTGCAAGACCTCTCCTTCTGCAATCTGGTTTGTTGCTTTTGAAAGGATCCTCATAATTGCCATGGAATTAGGTTCTACCATGATTTCAAATGCCCTCGAATAAAGAAAGTCGCCTACCAATACGCTGGGTGCGTTGCCCCATAACTCATTGGCTGAATCTTGACCACGACGGGTTGTTGATTCATCTACCACGTCATCATGAAGAAGTGTTGCAGTATGAATAAGTTCAATCACAACAGCAATTGAGTGATGGTCTGTACCAGTATAGTTTGTAGCTCTCGCAGAGAGAAGTAATAGTAAGGGTCTCAGGCGTTTTCCACCTGAGGCAATGATGTAATGACTCATTTGATTAATGAGGTCAACATTTGAATTTAAGCGGTCGATTAGGATTTCATCCGTCTTCTCCATATCGCTCTTCATCAGGGCTTGAATTTCACTGAAATTTTGCATAAGAATTTATTTTAACTGACTTGCAAGTAGATATACTTCTTTAGATCTGGGGCGAGAAGCTTTTGGTTTAATGATTGAAACTTTTTTAAAAACTTTTCTTGCATTTTTAACATAGCCATCAAAACCATCACCTTGAAAAATTTTCACAATAAAGTGCCCATTTTTTGATAAAGTTTTAACAGCTAAATCTATTGCAAGTTCAGCTAGGTATATTGACTTTGGTTGATCAATAGAAAGTTGTCCGCTCATATTTGGTGCCATATCAGATAAAACTATATCTATCGAACTTCCTTTAGTTAAAGTTATCAACTCATCATAAACTGATTGTTCAGTAAAGTCTCCCTGAAGAAAATTGACTCCACTAATTTTTTCGATTGACAAGATATCGCTAGCAATGACTTGGCCAGATTTACCTACTATTTTTGCAGCAACTTGAGACCAACCACCAGGAGCTGCACCTAGGTCTAATACTTTGTCTCCCTTATTGATAATTTGATTTTTTTCTATAATTTCAAGTAACTTATAGACTGATCTTGATCTGTAACCTTCTTTTTGGGCTTTTTTTACGTATTCATCATTTAAATGCTCATGCATCCATCGACGTGAGCTTCTTTTCTTTGCCACAACTAAAAAATATTAATAAAATATTGAGGTTATTTTATAAGAGTAAAGCTACTAGTAAGTTTAAATTGATTTTGAATTAGTTGAAGTTACGCACAAAAATATCAGAATTCGCAAAAGATTGCTCACTAAAAACCAAAGAAAACGAGCAAGAAATTCATAGAATCTTCATTGTTTATTCATTTTTTGAATATATAATCAGCCCTTTCGCATTAAAAGATAGTTTTTTATGGATTCTATTTTAGATTTTTTAGTCAGGCAAAAAAAGTTCGCTCTAGTATTTTCTCTTGCTTTTATTGCAATTGGTGTTTTGTCTGTGGTTGGGATGCAGCGAGATCAGTTTCCAGCGGTAGATTTTGAAATTCTAGCTGTAACAACTGCATATCCTGGTGCTTCTCCTGAAGATGTTGAGAAGAGTGTAACCAACGTAATTGAAAATGAGCTATTAAGTGTTAGTGGAATTAAAGAGATTACTTCTACCTCTCGTGAGGGAATTTCAAGCATCATTGTCACCCTTGAGGCTGATTTAAAAGATGTTACAACGGTCAAAAATGATGTTCGAAATGCTGTTAATCGCGTTAAAAGTTTCCCTGAAGAGGTTGCAGACTTACCTCAAGTGCTTGACTTTAACATAACTGAATTTCCCATAATTACTATTAACATTGATGGTGCAAATAGTGATTATGCCCTCGCCAGACAAATTACAGATGATCTTGAAACAGCTCTTCTTAAGATTAAAGGTGTAGCTTCTATAGATAAAAATGGCTATTTAAAAAGCGAAATTCAAATTAAAGTTGATCCCATTAAACTTGATAAATATAACATCTCAGTTAATGAGGTTATATCGGCGATTTCAACTCGAAATGCTCGCTTTACTGTTGGTGGTAACAATCAATAGAGTTTAGAGAAAAATATAGTTATTTTGTCAGAGTTTCAGAGTATTGATGAAATTAAAGATGTTGTTATTAAATCAAGCTTTGATGGGCCAGTTATTAGATTAGATGATATAGCCAATGTATTTAGAGGAGAGGAAAAAGAAACCTCCATCACAAGAGGCAATGGAACCAAGGGGTGTGTCTTACAAATCAAAAAACAAGAGCAGGCAGACAACATTAGGACAGTCAAAAGAGTCAGGGAGCGGGTTTCAGAATGACAAGGGAATTACCCCGACAATATAGATATTTTTTACACAGATGACTCCTCTGAAGCAGTTGAAAATAGGCTCAATATAATTATTAAAAATGGCTATATAGGACTTGCTTTAGTACTAGTCGTTCTGGGAGTTTTTCTTTCACTTAAAACAGCTTTTTGGGTTGCTGTAAGTATTCCAGTGACACTCCTTGGAACAGTATTTGGCCTTGGTCTTACAGGTAATACAATAAACTTAATATCTCTTTCTGGATTTATTCTTGTGTTGGGTATTGTTGTTGATGATAGTATCATTATTGCTGAAAGTATTCACCACTATAAATCCAAGGGAGGCGACCTATATAAAAATGTTGTAATGGGGTTAAAACGAGTCATTATGCCTGTTGTAACGACAATAATATCAACCATGCTGGTTATGTCTTCGTTTTTTCTCATGTCAGGTATTTTGGGTAAGTTTATCTACATTTTACCGGTCGTTGTTATTTTTGCTCTTGGTATATCTTTTTTAGAAATTACTTTCGCTCTACCGGCACACTTGTCAACAAATAAAGTCGAAAAACAAAGGACTTGGTTTATACCTGTAGAAAATTTTTACAATAGATTCATGCGCTATGCCTTGAGGTGGAGATATTTAATTGTTCCTCTATTTATCGCTTTGCTTGCTTATACATCATTTTTTGCATTTAAAAATATTCCTTTTAATTTGTTTCCTTCTAGAGGTGCAACTGTAATTTTTGCAAATATTGAAGCACCAAATGGTAGTTCTGCAGCCTACACTGAAAATATAGTTATTGATGTTGAGAATATGATTGTTAACGAAATAGGCGAAGACCTTGATTCATTCACGAGCACTATTGGTAGCTACTTCACAAATGTTGCTAACATTGAAATTGCATTAACTCCAACAAATGACAGAGAGAGAACTGCTGAAGATATGGAAGAAAAACTTAAAGCTTTAGTGGAAAATGTTGAGGGTGCTGAAAAAATTAATATTTCTTTATTAAGACCCGGACCACCACAAGGTGAAGACATTGAAATTACCCTTGTAGCTGAAAATGATGCTCAGCGAAATCTAGCAGCAGATAGGGTTGAAGAAATACTGAAATCAATTGATGGTGTCGATAACATCAATCGTAACGATGAGATTGGCAAGCCCCGAATAGAAACTGTACTTGATTTCGATGAAATGGCTCGACTAGGGGTTGATTATCAGTCGGTTTATCGCCATCTTCGTACTGCTTTTTCTGGCTCTTACGTTACTGATGCCACTATCGCTGGAAAAGATGAGGATGTTAGGATTTATATTGGTAATGGCTCAAACACTGAAAACTTTATTAAAAATACTACTGTCAAAAATCGTCAAGGAAACTCAATACCCATGAGTCAGTTTTCAACTCTTAGAGAGATTGAAGGTGAACCTGATTACAACCATTTTGACGGGGATCGATCGATCAAATTAACAGCAAGTATTGCTGATGGACGCCCGACGAAAAAACCGAGCGGGGTAGATCAAAATCAAAACTTTGCTGGGGATCAATCAATGAAAAGAGGGCCACCACCATCTAAGACGGCAATATTGGCAATGGCTCTAAAAGAACTTAATGCGCCAGTTGATTTTCCTCAAGTATCTATCATAACCTCGGGTGGAGCGCAGGAGTCGATTGAATCCTTGCAAGATTTTCTCAGGGCTTTTATTGTAGCTATTTTTGGCATTTTCCTTTTACTCGCAATACTCTTTAATTCATACTCTCAACCCATGCTGGTATTGGCTGCTGTTCCATTTTCTTTGATAGGGGTTGTGTGGGCTTTTTATTTTCATGGAGAGCCGCTGAGTTTCTTTGCTCTAACAGGCTCATTAGCACTGATGGGGGTTATTGTTAATGACTCCTTGGTAATGGTTAGTCACCTTAACTATATAAAAGAAAAGAGTGCTGCACTGGAAGATAAGATAGTTTGGATTGCTAGAGGTTCTCGTGATCGTCTTCGAGCAGTAGTGTTGACTACACTTACAACAATGGCTGGCGTTTTACCACTTGCCTATGGAATAGGGGGCACAGATGTATTTTTACAACCTATGGTTCTTGCTTTAGGATATGGTTTGATCTTTGGAACTTTTCTAACCTTAATTCTATTACCTTGTATGTATCTGATGAATTATGACTTTATTAATATGCTTGGAAGAATTAAAACAAAATTTTCTAGAAAGAAAGCAGTTGTATAGTTATTTATTTTGAAGAGCTAAACGGATCAGTTGCTCTGTTGTGAGGTCTTTGTCTTCAATTTTTGAAACCATTTTGTTGGCCTCTTTCGTCTTAAATCCAAGAGATTGTAGTGCCGCTAAGGCTTGCTTTGCATTTGGATTGTAACTCATTTTATGATCCATTGTTGAAGTTGAAGCGTTAACCAATTCCACCTTATCAAGCCTATCTTGAAGTTCAACTATCAGTTTCAGTGCTGTCTTTTTTCCAATCCCAGGTGTTTTTGCCAAAAGATCTGCATCTTCACTCATAATGCAGTCAACAAGGGAGGATACCGAAAGATGAGACAGTATGGCGAGTGCCACTTTGGGACCAACACCGTTCACTCTTATTAACTCCCTAAACATGTTTTTTTCATCCTTTGAGATAAAGCCAAACAATGTGTGTGAGTCCTCTTTAATGCTTAAATGAGTGTAAAGTAAAGTGTCTTCGGATGAATTGTCTAGTTGGTAGAAGGTGGACATAGGGCAAAGCAGTTCGTAACCAATACCACCAACCTCTAAAAGAACTTCTGGAGGATTCTTGCTAATAATTTGACCTTTTATTTGACCAATCATAACCAGGGATATTTTTTAAAATGCTCTGCCTCAAATGAACGGATCTGATCCTCATACTGCAAAGTTAAACCAATATCATCTAGACCATTGATGAGTCTGCGTTTTCGCTCAGCATCAACTTCAAAATTATAGATGTTGTCTTCTGTTTTAACACTTTGCTCTTCTAAGTTGATAACAATTTCACCTTGGTATGCAAATAAAGAATCTACAATTTCGCTACTTAAAACAATTGGTAGAATGCCATTTTTAAAGCAATTATTGTAGAAAATATCAGCAAAACTGGGCGCAATAATAGCGCGAAAGCCGAAATCTTCCAAGGCCCAGGGAGCATGCTCTCTAGACGACCCACAACCAAAGTTCATTCTTATTAAGAGAATTTGAGCACCCGTATATTGTGGATCATTTAAAACAAAGGCAAGGTTGATTGGGCGTTTAGAATTATCCATGCCAACCTCACCATGATCTAGGTAACGCCACTCATCAAATAAGTTGGGCCCAAAACCGCTGCGCTTAATTGACTTTAGAAATTGCTTTGGAATAATGGCATCTGTGTCAATGTTGGCTCGATCAAGAGGCATAGTGATAGAAGTCAGAGTGGTAAATCTTTTCATAACTGAACTCCTGAAAGATGACCTTTGATAGCACTTGCCGCAGCAATTGCTGGGCTAACTAAATGAGTACAGGACCCCTGGCCTTGCCTCCCTTCGAAGTTTCTGTTTGAGGTGCTTGCGCATCTCTCACCTACCTCAAGCCTATCAGCATTCATTGCGAGACACATTGAACAGCCTGGTTCGCGCCACTCAAAACCGGCATCAGTAAATATTTGATCAAGTCCCTCAGCTTCAGCCTGTTGCTTTACAAGGCCCGACCCAGGAACAACAAGTGCAAGTTTTATAGTTTTTGCAATTTTCTTACCTTTGGCAACTGCGGCAGCTGAGCGCAAATCTTCAATTCGTGAGTTTGTACAAGAGCCAATAAAAACTTTATCAATAGCAATAGAACTCATCGAAGTATTGGGCTTCAAATGAATATAGTTTAGAGCATTTCGAATACTTTCAGCTTTGACAGGATCATCTTCCTTTTCTGGGTCAGGTGTTTCACCATTAATGTCGACTACCATTTCTGGTGAGGTTCCCCAAGTTACTTGTGGCTTAATAAGGGTAGCATCTATTAAGATTGATTCATCAAAATCAGCATTCTCGTCACTGTGTAGGGTCTTCCAATAAGCAACAGCTAAATCCCAATTTTTACCTGTAGGTGCAAATGGCCTTCCTCTAACGTATTCAATGGTCTTGTTATCAACAGCAACCATACCTACCTTTGCGCCAGCTTCGATTGACATATTGCACAATGTCATTCTACCTTCGATACTCATATTCTCAATTGCTGTGCCACAAAATTCAATGGCATAACCGGTAGCGCCAGCTGTGCCAATTTCACCAATCATATAAAGTGCAATATCTTTAGCGCTGATATATTTTCCTAAATCTCCATTCACTTCAATTTTCAGATTTTTAGCTTTGCTTTGCCAAAGGCAACCTGTGGAAAGTACATGTTCAACCTCTGAAGTGCCAATACCAAAGGCAAGTGCACCTAATGCCCCATGAGTTGTGGTATGCGAATCACCACACACAATACTCATACCTGGAAGGGTTGCGCCTTGTTCTGGACCGATAACATGGACGATTCCTTGACGGATATCATTCATTTGAATTTCATTGATTTCAAAGGTTTCACAATTTTTGTCTAAGGTCTCAACTTGCAATCTGGAAACTGGATCGTTAATACTGCTAACACCATTTGATCTGTCAGTTGTTGGGACATTGTGATCGGGAACTGCTAAGTTGGCTTTATTTCGCCAAGGCTTTCTTCCTGACATTGTTAGTCCTTCAAATGCTTGAGGGGAGGTTACTTCGTGGATAAGTTGGCGATCAATATAAATAAGAGTGGCACCATCTTGTTCTCGAACCACGTGTGCACTCATTAGTTTGTCATAGAGTGTTTGAGCCATTATTCCTAACCAATACTTGATAAAATGACCATTTTACAGTGCTACATTAACCCACAATATAGAAATATGGAACAAGTATTTACGTTACTAGATAATAGATTTATGCTTGTTTTGAAAATTTAAGGTCATATATTTTATGTGTGGTATTTGTGGCCAGTTTCGTTTCGATGGAGAAAAGGTTTCTTCAAAGTCTCTCACTAGTATGATGTCTAAACTTGCTAGAAGAGGACCCGACTCAAACGGTAAATGGCTTGAAGGTAAGATTGGTTTTGGTCATCAACGCCTAAGTATTATTGATTTATCAAGCCATGGCAGCCAACCAATGGTGGATGACCTTCTCAAGTTAACACTGGTTTTTAATGGCACTATTTATAACTATAAATCTCTGCGTAGTGAGTTAATCGATAAAGGTTATTCCTTTTTTTCGCATTCTGACACCGAAGTCATCATCAAAGCTTACCATTACTGGGGTGAAGATTGCGTCAAGTATTTGGATGGTATGTTTGCCTTTTGTGTTTGGGATCAATCTAATCAGAAGCTGTTTATTGCTCGTGATCGAATGGGTATCAAACCTCTCTACTATAATTTATCCAATAAAGCATTTACTTTTGCTTCCAATTCGCAGGCTTTATTAACTCAAGAGCTTGACAAAAGTGTTAACCCTCTCGCGCTACAGCAGCAGCTATCACTTCACGGAGTTGTGCCAGCTCCAAATACGATTATAAATGGTATTCAAAAAGTGAAACCTGCAACAGTTATAACAATAAATACAAAAGGCTTATTGAAAGAAAAAACATATTGGCATCCTAGTGCTAATAGATCTGAAAGAAACATTTCAGATAACGAATACATTGAGAAAGCTCACGAATTATTGACTGCAGCTGTTACAAAAAGAATGAATGCGGCTGATGTTCCTATTGGACTTTTGTTGTCTGGTGGCCTAGATTCCTCTTTACTTGTGGCACTACTTAAAGAAGCAGGTCATGAGGATATTCGTACCTTTTCTATTGGATTTGAAGATATTGACAATGAAGCTGGGAGTGAGTTTGAGTATTCAGATCAAATCGTTTCAAAGTTTAAAACCCAGCATCAAAAATATGTTGTTAGCAATGCAGAAGTACTGCCTAGGTTGTCAGAAGCAGTAATGAATATGGCTGAACCAATGGTAGGTCAAGATGCTGTCGCTTTTTATTTACTTTCTGAACAGGTGTCAAAGCATATCAATGTTGTTTTGTCTGGACAGGGTGCAGATGAAGCCTTTGCCGGCTATTTTTGGTATCCAAGAATGGCAACTGAGAAGGGTGATGAGATTGAAAGATTTTCCAAACACTATGTAGACAGACCTCATGAAGAGTATTTGCAAGCTGTAATGCCAACTTACCAAGGCGATAACCATACCTCCAACTGGTTAAACGAAGAGTTTGCAAAAACCGGAGCTGATTCATTTATTGATAAAGTTTTTCGTACTGACATTACTCAGTTAATTGTTGATGATCCAGTCAAACGAGTAGATAACATGACAATGGCTTGGGGGCTTGAAGCACGTGTACCTTTTTTGGATACTGAGCTGGTTGAGTGGGCGTTAAAGATGCCAGCAAACTTAAAGATGAAAGAAGAAGGCAAGTACCCATTAAAGAAAATCGCAAGAGAACTTCTTCCCAGTTCAGTAATTGATCGAAAAAAAGGCTATTTCCCGATGCCGGCTCTGAAGCATATTCAGGGAGATTTTTTAGAATTTATGTCTGATATACTTACATCCAGTGCTTGCCTCAATCGAGGTGTATTTAATCAAAATTATGTCGAAAAAGTTATTAATTCACCTAGAGACTATATGACCGCTTTGAATGGCTCTAGACTTTGGCATTTGGCATTATTTGAGTTTTGGATGCAAATTAATGTAGATAGGTAATACTTATGGAAAAAATCGTTATCTATACTGATGGTGGCTGCCGTGGCAATCCAGGTATTGGTGGTTGGGGTGTTTGGTTGCGTTATAGAGACCATGACAAAAAATTAAAGGGTTCAGAGTTAAATACAACCAACAATAAGATGGAACTCACCGCATCTATAAGAGCATTGCAAACTCTTAAATCAAACGATATTACGGTCGACTTATATACTGACTCCAAGTATGTAATTCAAGGTATTAATGAATGGATTGATTCATTGAAGGCAAAAGATTGGAAGACTGCCAACAAGAAGCAAGTTAAAAATGTTGACCTTTGGAAGCAATTAGATACTCTTAATCAAAAATTTTCGGTTAACTGGCACTGGGTTAAAGGGCATAGCGATGACCCTGGAAATGACATGGCAGACCTTTTAGCAAACCAAGCTATGGATGAAATTAGTTAGATTTTATTATTTCTAGGTATCTCCAATAATTTTAGCCATATATTTTTTTTGCTCTTGCCACAAAGGCATCTAGCTGTGAATTTGCAATTTTTGTAAAAATGGGAGAAAGGGTTATATCAAGTAGTTTTGATTTAAACTTAAATTTTAAATCTAAGAAAACTTTTGCAGCATCATCACCCAATGGTTCGAATCGCCATTCACCTGAAAGTTGTTCAAAAGGGCCCTCCAACAACTGCATTTCAATTAATCGAAAGGGCTTCAATGTGTTAAGTGTGCTGAAGGTTTGTTTTAAGCCTCCTTTATTAATCTGAACTGAGGCAGTGATTTGATCATCAGATTGATTTAAAATGGAAGCACCTTCACACCAGTTTAAGAATTGAGGGTAGTCATTGATATTATTGACTAACTCATACATCTGTTGAGGTGAAAATGGCACAATCGCACTTTTGGATATATGATGCATGACAAAAAATAAGAAAGATAATTCAAATACCATTGCTTTAAACAAAAAGGCAAGGCATGACTATTTTATCGAACAAAACTTAGAGGCAGGTCTAAGTTTGCAAGGTTGGGAAGTTAAAAGCCTGAGAGAGAATAAAGTGGAAATAAAGGAAAGCTATGTCATTCTAAAAAACAATGAGCTTTATCTTTTTGGTGCTCATATATCACCACTCAATTCAGTTTCAAGTCACGTTGATCCTGACCCAACAAGGACAAGAAAGTTGCTTCTGCATCGACTTGAAATTGATCGATTAAGAGAAAAAATAACACAGAAAGGTTTTACCGTAGTACCTTTGAAGCTTTACTGGGCTAGAGGAAAAGTGAAAATAGAAATTGGTCTTGCGAAAGGAAAAAAAGCCCATGATAAGCGTCAGACGATTAAAGACAGGGATTGGAAAAGAGATAAGGATAGAGTCCAAAAAGACATCAATCGGTAAAGTTAAATAATTTTTTTGTAATTATTTTCAATTAACTTTATTTTGATAGTACAATGATTTCTTAGATCTAGCGTTGGAGGCAGATTGGTTTTTATGGTTCTTTCCTCCTTAAATAGGTGCACACATTACCTCTTTCACTATTTCTAATTTTTGTCAAACTTCATTAGGAGAGAATTAACATGAATAAATCAGAATTAATAGATGCAATTGCTGCAGGTGCTAATTTATCAAAAGCAGATGCTGCAAGAGCTTTGAATGCAACAACAGGTGCGATCACTTCAACAATGGCAAGTGGAGGTGGTGTTCAATTAACGGGCTTTGGTAGTTTTGTAGTTAGAAGCCGTGCAGCACGTACTGGACGTAATCCACAAACAGGAGCAACTATCCAGATTGCCGCTTCAAATGTGGCTGCATTTAAAGCTGGTAAAGCATTAAAAGAAGCAGTAAATTAAGTTATAAAGATAGACAACATTTAAGGCGCTTTAGGGCGCCTTTTTTGTTATTGATAGTCAGACATTATTTCTTGATGGTTGAACTTGAGGTTAAAAAAACCTTGAACTATTTTTTAGACTGTTACAACTAATTTGATTAAAAATGAAAAAATCTCCTTTAAAATTTAGTCTAATTATTTTTATTTTTTAAAGATATATAAATCAAAGATATCAATGCTGAAAATATATCTTTAAATTTCATTTTTGAAGAGCCAAAGGATCTATACGGAAGATATAATGGTATTTCTTTGATTGAGTAATTCTTTTTATAAATTATATGCATGCTTTCCCAAAAAAATGAATAAGATAAATAAATTAAGCAATGAAGAAAAAAATGCTCTGTATCAATTAAAAAGATTAGCAAAAAAAATTACAAAACAAAAAAAATCATTAAACCAATCGAGGAAGAACTAAATCTCCACAAAAACTATCTAAAATCTCATCTACAAAAAAATTTTTACAATTAAAGTTTAAATTGATTGAAATCCAATTTTTTCATTATACATCTTTTCAAAATTAACTTCTTTTTCAATACTGATATTTGTTATTCCAGCCTTTGAAAATAGGTAGACGAAAGTTTCATATAAAGTTGGATATACTTCTGTGGGAATTTTTACCAAAACAATTTTTTCTAATTCCTTCTTATCCATGTTGGTCATTACG
>ERZ724564.26-NODE-26-length-13328-cov-1.644269_pt1 | contig 13328 bp, 12 predicted proteins | sample MGYA00375858_ERZ724564 | MGnify/ENA primary metagenome ERZ724564 (study PRJEB28725, sample SAMN03264856) | marine sediment metagenome | biome: marine pelagic biome; feature: marine oligotrophic desert; material: ocean water | place: Pacific Ocean:North Pacific... | reverse complement strand
TTGATAAACTGGCAGCAGCTACAGAACTATCAAAACCGTTGGCTGAGAGATAAGAAGGCATATGAACAGTAATAAACGCTAGCTGAAAACCACAAACAAAGAAACCTGCAATAAGGAGCCAGTAATGAACGTGATTAGATGCCTCGCTAAGCGCTTCCCGCAGATTTTGTTTTGGTTCATCCTCTATCTTAGTGCTGCTTTCTTCTTGTTTCTTGAAAGCGGGTGCAAAAAGGATCATGGATAGGCAGCCTATTGCCATTATCACGAGTGCCATTTGCCAGCCATATGCCACAAGAAATTCTCTTGCTACTGGTATGAATAAAAATTGTCCTGCTGAACCTGCTGCAGTTCCAATACCTAAAGCCATAGCTCTTTTTTCGGGTCTAACCATTCTAGCCATTGCGGGTAGTACAACGCCTAGTCCTGTACCTGCAATTCCCATTCCTATTAAAATTCCAGCACCTAAGTGAAGGTCAAGAAATCCATCTGCAGTTGCTGTAATGTAGAGACCTAGTGCATAGAGTATTGAGCCAACTATTATTACTTTTGCAGTGCCATATTTGTCAGCAATGGCTCCTGCTAAGGGCTGAAATAAGCCCCAAAAGAGATTTTGCAAAGCCAAAGAAAAGGCAAAAATTTCGCGACCATAACCGAATGACTCTGATACAGGCTTTAAGAACAGACCTAGTGATGACCTAAAACCGAAGTTAATTGTCAGAAGTATGCAGGCGGCAATGATTGAAAAACTTAATAATTTCTTGTATTGACTCATGTTCTTTTTATTGAGCAGTGACAAAGCGACAGTATAACCACAATTATTTTATTTTCTAATATATTATTATTAATATACAATCTAGCCATTCTAGTTAATCTTGATGGTTACTAAACTGGTATAGTTTGCTGATTATTTAATAATCATAGAATAGGAGTTTATTAATGCGTGTACTCGTTTTTCAGCATATCGATTGTGAGCATCCAGGTTCACTTAGGCAGTTTTTAGCAGAAGACAAAGTTGAATGGGATGCGGTTAACCTCCATCTTGGAGAACCGATTCCTAATTTAAATGATTATGATGCGCTTTGGGTGATGGGTGGTCCGATGGATGTTTGGGATATTGAAGAATGTCCCTGGCTGGTTGCGGAAAAGGCAGCCATTCGTGAATGGGTGAGTGTTTTAGGTAAGCCTTATTTGGGGTTATGCCTTGGGCATCAATTATTAGCTGATGCATTAGGAGGAACTTGTGGACCTCAAAAGACCCCTGAGATTGGTGTCCTTGAAATAGAGCTCACGGAAGAGGGAAAAGTAGACCCTCTCTTTCAAGGTACAGCGAATAAACAACAGTGCCTTCAATGGCATTCAGTAAGAGTCGCACAGGCCCCTGAAGGAGCAGTCATTTTGGCAAAATCTGATGTCTGTTCAGTTCAGGCAATGAGAATCGGTTCGAATGCCTGGTCTATGCAATATCATGTTGAGATTGAACCAGACACTGTAGATAACTGGGGAGCGGTTCCAGCTTATGCTGAAGCTTTAAGGACAACACTGGGCGATGGCGCTTTGTCAACTATGAAGGCTGACACTGATGCCAACATGAGTCAGTGCTTGAGTTGTGCAAGGCAAATTTATCAAAATTTTATGAAAACTTTGAAGTAGGCTTAAGTGCTTAATTTAATGATAAATTTCAAATATTTATAAGACAAATTACAATAGTTTGATTTAGTAAATTAACAAATATAAAAAAATTGTAAATTTAATGATTGACATCGAAAAAAATTCAAGGTATCTTTCCGTGATTTTCACCAGTTTAATATTCTGAGAGGACGTAATGAGCGAAGAAGACGATTTTGATTTAAACGACCTAGATGATAAAGAGCTTGTAGAGCAAATTCAAGACGACCTATATGATGGGCTCGATGAAGAAGTCACTGAAGGAACAGAAATACTTCTTGCACGTGGTTGGGATGCGAATGATGTCTTGGGTGATGCCTTGGTTGCTGGTATGAAAATTGTTGGAATTGATTTTAGAGACGGTATCTTATTTGTACCCGAGGTGCTTAAGTGTGCTGGAGCAATGAAAGGCGGTATGAAAATTTTACGTCCAATTCTTGCTCAATCTGCAGAAGATACCTCTTTAGGTAAGTTTGTAATTGGCACTGTTAAGGGTGATATTCATGATATTGGTCAAAAATTAGTTTCCATGATGTGTGAAGGTTCAGGTTTTGAGGTAATTAATTTAGGGATCAACAATCCCGTGGAAAATTACTTAGAAGCGATCGATGAACATGAGCCTGTTATTGTAGGAATGTCTGCTCTTCTCACTACGACAATGCCTTATATGGGTGTTGTGGTTGAGGAAATGGAAAAAAGGGGCTTACGTAAAGATGTTCACCTCATGTGTGGAGGTGCGCCGCTTAATCAGGAGTTTGCTGATTCTATAGGTGTGCCAGCCTATGGTCGAGATGCCGCACGGAGCGCCGAAATGGCTGAAGAGCACGTGCGCAGTTTGGGTAAACAGCGTGGTCACCGATAAGAAAAATCTCGATCCAGCTAAAAAACGATTGGTTTTAGGCTGTGGGGCACTTGTATACGATCTGCTGAGACTGATAAAACAAAACCCAGCATTATCTGATAAAGTCAATTTGCAGTGTCTACCGGCCAGCTGGCATAACACACCGCAACTGATTGCTCCTGGAGTCGAAGAGTACTTGGCCGAGAATTCCCATCTTTATAAGGATATATACATCGCTTATGCTGACTGTGGAACAGGCGGAGCTCTAGATCGGGTATTAAAAAAATATAATGCAAAGCGTATTAGTGGCGCACACTGTTATGAATTTTTTGCTGGCTCTGATGTATTCGAACAATTATCAGAACAAGAGTTAGGCACTTTTTATCTTACAGATTACTTGGTCAAAAATTTTCATCGAATAATGATTAAGGGTTTGGGTCTTGATAAGCACCCTGAGTTGTTTGATATATACTTTGAGCATTATAAAAAATTGGTGTATTTGGCACAAACTGAAAATGAACAGTTGCAAAAAGATGCACAGCAGTATGCTAAAGATTTTGGATTCGAATATGAATACAGATTGGTTGGAACAGGCGGACTTGATTCTGTTTTTGAAGAAATCGATTTAGTGCCTTTGGCAACTGAAAAAGAGAAATAACATGTATAGAGCCAGACTTTTTGCCAGTAGACATGCTAGGGCGTATGAGGTGATATATAACGCAACATCGCCAGTGATATTATCGATCCTAAGTGCTATCCATAAACTCACAAAGGGAAAGCTAGTTAGGCCAATTACTTGGTTTGAAAAGATTATCAAGGGGTTTCTTTTTGATTGTCAAATGTGTGGTAATTGTGTACTCTCTTCTACAGGCATGGCTTGCCCAATGAATTGTCCCAAAACACTTAGAAATGGCCCATGTGGTGGAGTACGTGCTAATGGTAATTGTGAAGTCAAGCCGGAAATGAAATGTGTTTGGGTTGAAGCTTGGAGTGGTTCAGCAAAAATGAAAAATAATCTTGCAATTCAAGAAATACAATTTGCTGTTAATCATTCACATCGAGGAAGCAGCGCCTGGATTAGGCTTGCAAAAGAAAACAAACAGATAACTTAACAATGAGTATTCCAGAAACAAATAATCAAGCTTATACCTATCACCCGGGAGAATTGTTGCCTGAGCTAGAGGGACATATTTCTCGAGGTAGATTTGAGCGCGTATTACGAAATGGAGATTTTGCAGTGACAGCTGAACTTGCGCCACCAGACTCTACAGATAGAAATGAAGTTTTTGGACAAGCTGCCCTGTTTGATGGTTTTGTTGATGCCATTAATGCGACTGATGGATCTGGAGCGAATTGCCATATGTCGAGTGTTGTGGTGTGTGCGCTACTCAGTTATATTGGTTATTCTCCTATTATGCAGATTTCTTGTCGTGATAAAAATCGAATAGCCATACAAGGAGATCTCTTGGGTGCAGGTGCTCTAAGTATTTGTAACGTTCTTGCATTAACTGGAGACGATGTTAGTGTGGGCGATCATCCTGAAGCAAAGCGTGTTTTTGATTTAGACAGCATCTCTCTTATTACACTTATTAAACAAATTCGAGATGAAGGCTCTTTTTTAAGTGGGAGAACAATCACCAATCCTCCTCAAATGTTTGTTGGGACTTCAATTAATCCTTTTGTGCCGCCAGTTGAATCGAGGATATTGCAACTTGAAAAAAAGATAAATGCTGGTGCAGACTTTATTCAGACTCAGTATTGCTTTGATATGCCAATGTTAAAAGATTTTATGTCGAAAACGGTTGATAAAGGGTTAACAGAAAAAGCTTTTTTCTTGCCTGGCGTTGGAACACTAGCTTCAGTGAAAACCGCAAGATGGATAAAAAATAACGTTCCTGGAGTTCATATCCCAGATTCAATTTTTAAACGTTTAGAGGGTGCAGAGGATCAAAAAAAAGAAGGACAGAAAATTTGTACCGAACTAATGCAACAGGTGAAGGAGATTGAAGGCGTCAGTGGCGTACATATAATGGCATATAAGCAAGAAGAATGTGTTGGACAAATGGTAAAAGATTCTGGTGTATTGGGTGATAGAAAGCCCTGGGCACCGAAGGATGAATATTAATTAATTTATGGAGTAAATAAAAGTGTCAATAACAACAACATTATCATCAGCAACAAAAGAGGTCAAAATTGGCTTTTCACAACCTTTTGTCATGATTGGTGAGCGTATTAATCCAACGGGTAGAAAAATCCTAGCCGATGAGATGAAAGTAGCTGATTACTCGCGTGTCGAGGCGGATGCCATTGCGCAGGTTACTGCGGGCGCTCAAATGCTAGATGTTAATGCCGGTATTCCTCTTGCAGATGAGCCAGCAATTCTTGCAGAATCAATTCGTCGTATTCAGGCTGTTGTAGATGTTCCACTTTCTATTGATTCATCAATCATTGAAGCTCTAGAAGCTGGTCTTGCTGTTTATCAGGGTCGTCCATTGGTCAACTCTACAACAGGTGAGACAGAGGTGCTTGAACGAGTTCTACCTTTGATTAAAAAATATGATGCTGCAGTTGTTGCAATTTCGAATGATGAGACTGGTATCAGTGAAGATCCAGACGAGAGATTCAAAATAGCAAAAAAGATAGTAGAGCATGCTGCTGATTATGGAATAAAGCCACAAGATGTAGTTGTCGATCCTTTGGTGATGCCTATTGGTGCGATTTCTCAAGCGGGCAACCAGGTTTTTGAGTTGGTTAGAAAGCTTCGCAGAGAATTAAAAGTCAACACAACTTGTGGTGCATCAAATGTTAGTTTTGGGTTGCCACAGCGTAATGGTATTAATAACGCTTTCTTGCCTATGTTAATTGCAGCAGGAATGACCTCTGCCATTGTAAATCCATTACACCCAGAATTAGTACAAGCAATTAGAGCAGGCGATGTTTTAACTGGCGTTGATGACGGTTGCAGTAGCTGGATTAAAGCTTACAGAGAGCCTGCAGCTGAAGGAAGTAATCCTAAAGAGGAGAGGCGAAGAAGAAGACGTGCATGATTAGATCTATGAACAGTGTTGAATATAAAGGATCTTGTGTTTGTGGTCAGACCACCTATGAGGCGTTTGACTTGGAAGATGTATCGTATTGTCATTGTGAACAGTGTCGCAAAATGACGGGTCATTATATGGCTGCATGTCAGGTAAAAAGAGATAAAATAAAAATCAAAGGTGAGATTAAGTGGTTCTATACTCATAAAGGATCACGACATGGTTTTTGCGATAATTGTGGTGCACATATGTTTTGGCAAAACGACACAAAACCAACCATCAGCGTCACAGCAGGGAGTCTTGAAGATGCTAAGAATTTGGGTGTTTGGCACCATATTTTCACCGAAGAGAAAGGTTGTTATTACGAAATTAATCCCAATGAGCCACAATCTCAGGGTTATGGCGATAGCGGAATAGACGGAGAAGTATAGTCGTGGATGATACTCAGCAAATTTGTTTCACTCCTTCAGGTCGTAAATACCGAGGTGAGTTAGGTGATACCTTGTTGCAGGTTGCTCAGGATGCCGGAGTAGCAGTTCGTTCCTTATGTGGTGGTTATGGTCAATGTCACCAATGCTGGATTGAGATTTCAGAGGGCAAGCATTCTAAATTTAAAGTTGATTGTAAGGCTGAAAATGTGAGTGGCATTACCAGCATTGAAAGACAGTTAATTGCTGATAATCCTAGATACAAAGGTAAACGTTTGGCATGTCAAACTTGCATTCAGGGAGATTTGGTTATAGATGTCCCTGAAGAGAGTCAGGAACATAAGGCCTATATCAGTAAAAAAAATGCAAAGCAAGATTATTCTCTTTCTAGTGCAATCAGTCTTTTCGATTGTGAACTAGAAGAGTCAACGTTAGACGAAAATCCTTCAGCTACAGAAAACTTATTGGAGCAACTTGAGAAGCAAGGCATAAAAGCAAGAGTTGACTTCAGTTTATTGAGAGGACTGCAGCCTTTGATTCATGAAAGCAAAGGTAATTTAACTGTTGCAGTGCGTGATGAAAATGAAGTTGTAGCGGTCTATCCCCAAGGCGAACAAAAAATTATCGGTGCTGCAATTGATATCGGTTCTACAACCCTAGCACTTTATGTCTATAACTTGAAAGATGGAAGTTTGGTGTATGAATCATCTGCAATGAATCCACAGATTCGTTATGGTGAGGATCTCATGAGTAGGGTTTCTTATGTGATGATGAATAAGGGTGGCGATAAAAAATTGACAGTTGCTGTACGCACCAAGATTACTGAAATGTTGCATGAAGCTTGTGAGGTTTTAGAACTTCAACGAGATAAATTATTAGAGGTTGTTCTTGTAGGTAACCCAATTATGCATCATATTTTTTTCGGCATCTCTCCTGTCGAGCTCGGACAGGCTCCTTTTACAGTGGCAACAAGGAACTGGCTGGATGTTGATGCTCAAGACTTAGGTTTCGATTTATATCCTAAAACTAGAATATCCTTTTTGCCATTGATTGCTGGCCATGTTGGTGCAGACGCTGCAGCTGCATACCTGAGTCAGATGCATATAATGCATTCCAAAACAGCTTTACTTGTTGATATTGGCACTAATGCTGAGATTGTGCTTGCAAAGGAAGGCAGAGTTTATGCAACTTCATCTCCAACTGGCCCTGCTTTTGAAGGTGCGGAAATTAGTTCTGGAGTGAGGGCAACTTACGGTGCGATGGAAAGAGTTAGAATTGATAAAGATACGTTAAATGTACGTTATAAAGTTATTGGTTGTGATGCCTGGGCTGACGAACCGAACTTTGAATTAGTTAAAATGAAGGCTATAGGGATTTGCGGGAGTGGCATTATCGAAGCTATTGTCTCTTTTGCTGAGGCTGGCATTATCGACCAAAGTGGTCTTTTTGTTGAATCAATTGCGCCAGAACGTTTCTCAAAAAATGGCAACATGACTAGGTTTTTATTGGTCGATCAAGGTGATCAGTCAATTTATGTTGAACAAGTAGATATACGCTCAATTCAATTAGCGAAAGCCGCACTTTCTGCAGGCGTTTCGATATTGATGGACTACCTTGAATGCACTGAATTTGATCAAGTATTATTGGCAGGAGCCTTTGGTGCTCATTTGGATGCTAGATATGTCGCCCTATTGGATATTATTCCAACCGCAACAGAAGATAAAATTATTTCTGTAGGAAATGCTGCTGGAATTGGTGCAAGTGCCGCACTATTGGATGTTAGTAAACGAAAAATAATTATTGACGCGGTAGAAAAAGTTGTCAAAATTGAGACTGCTACTGAGCCAAGATTCCAAGAGTTTTTTGTTGATGCAATGAAATTCAGTGTATCACCAGTAAAGGAGCAAAAAACGAACAAAGTAAGACGCAGAAAAAAAGTGTCATAGTAATTAAATAGAAAAGGAGGTGAGGTAGTGGCCAGAGAAAGAAGAAGGCGAAGAAGAGGTCCTACAGGGTCTGAAGCACAAGAGGTGCCTAAAGCGCCAGCTTATATTAAACGCAAAATACCACACTACAGCATTCTTAGTGATGATGAACTAAGTATTATTTAAGAAAATGCAGACACTATTTTAGAAGAAATAGGAATTGTATTTTCTGAAGACCAAGAGGCTCTTGACATTTTTTCATCAGCTGGTGCTAGTATTGATGGTGAGCGTGTTCGTTTCCCTAGAGGAATGTGCAGAAAAATTATACAAGACTCGGCACCAAAAGAATTCATCCAACACGCACGTAATCCAGAAAGAAGTGTGGTTATTGGTGGTGATAATATGGTTCTTGTTCCTGCTTATGGTCCTCCATTTATACATAACCTTGATGAAGGTCGTCGCTATGCAACGATTGAAGATTTTCGTAATTTTGTTAAGTTAGCTTATATGTCGGACAACCTACATCACTCTGGTGGTACGATTTGTGAACCTGTAGATTTGCCTGTAAATAAGCGTCATTTTGATATGGTTTATAGTCATATTAAGTATTCCGATAAGGCTTTTATGGGTTCAGTGACAGCAGCTGAGAGAGCTCAAGATAGTGTTGACATGGTAAAAATTGTTTTTGGTGATGAATTTGTAGACAATAATTGCGTCCTAATTAGCCTAATTAATGCGAGTTCACCGATGGCATTTGACGGAACTATGTTGGGTGCATTAAAAGTTTATGCGCGTAATAATCAGGCAACGGTTGTAACACCATTTATTGTTGCCGGTGCCATGGCGCCAGTGACAGCTGCAGGTGTTGCTGCTCAAAGTCTTGCCGAAGGTATGGCCGGTATGGCACTAACACAACTAATAAGACCCGGTACCCCAGTCGTTTATGGCAACTTTGTAACGGCAATGTCTATGAAGTCAGGAGCTCCTACTTTTGGCACTCCTGAGGCAGGTCACATGATGAACATTTCTGGTGCCCTAGCTAGACGTCTAGGTGTTCCATTCAGAAGCGGTGGAGGTTTTAATGGTGCTAAGATGCCTGACGCGCAAGCGGGCTATGAAGCAGCAAACACTATACAGGCAACCATCAACTCAAGCGTTAACTTTAATTTACATACAGCTGGTTGGTTAGAAGGTGGTTTATGTATGAGTTATGAAAAGTTTGTAATGGATGTAGACCAAGCAGGTATGATGCGAGTTTCAGCTGAAGGTGTTGACATGAGCGACAATGGTCAGGCAATGGACGCAATTCGTGAAATTGGAAGTCTTTCAGATGAAGTGCCCAAGCATTATTTAGGATGTGAGCATACTAAGAAGAATTTCAAGACAGCTTTTTATATGTCAGATGTGCTCGATGATAATAGTTTTGAGCAGTGGGTTGAAGATGGTTCAAGGGATACCGCAATGATTGCCAATGAGAAATATAAGCAAATGCTCTCAGACTATGAATTGCCGCCACTTGATCCAGCGATTGATGAGGCTCTACTAGCATACATGAAAGAACGCAAAGATAGCTTCGAAGATTCTAATATATAATGACGGGGTAAAGTGCGCAGTGATTTGAATTCAAGCATTTATGAATTTTATTATTTATGCATGATTGGTTTTGTAAGATAATATTCCGGATTACATTTATAGAGAGGATTAAAGGGTCATTTTCACTTGAGTAGAGCGATTCCAAGTGTTTATGAGTTTTTATGACTATCTATTTTTTTGCTTTCGTACATAGTCAGGAGAAGAGATGAGCGAATATAAAACAGATATTGATATTGCAAGAGAAGTTACAGGTGAGCATATTAATGTCATGGGTGAAAAACCTAATATCAGGAAAGAGGATGTGGTGCCTTTTGGACATGACAAAGCCAAGAGTGCTTGGAATGCCATTGATACTGCACAAAAAAACAAAGACGGTAAGCTTATATTAGTGACTGCGGTAACTCCTACACCAGCTGGTGAAGGTAAAACTACTACTTCTGTTGGTCTTACTGACGGTCTTAATAAAATTGGTAAACAAACGACAGTTTGCCTGCGTGAGCCTAGCTTAGGTCCATGTTTTGGTATGAAAGGTGGAGCTGCAGGTGGAGGATATGCCCAAGTAATACCAATGGAAGATATTAACCTTCACTTTACTGGAGATTTCCACGCAATTACATCGGCGCATAGTTTACTTTCTGCAATGATTGATAACCATATTTATTGGGGTAACGCAAACAATATTGATAGTAGAAAAGTTGCCTTCCGTCGTGTTGTCGATATGAATGATCGTTCACTTCGTACAATAACTTCTTCTTTGGGTGGTTCAACTAATGGCTACCCTCGCGAAGATGGTTTTGATATTACAGTTGCTTCTGAAGTGATGGCTATTTTTTGCTTGTCACAAAACTTGACAGAACTTGAAGAAAGATTGGGCAATATTATTGTTGCCTATACTCGTGACATGACTCCCGTTAGAGCAAAACAAATTAACGCACATCATGCTATGACTGTGCTACTAAAAGATGCATTTAGACCAAACCTAGTGCAGACTTTAGAGGGCAACCCCGCACTAATTCATGGTGGTCCATTTGCTAATATAGCACATGGTTGTAACTCAGTGATTGCAACTAAGACGGCACTTAAGTTGTCAGACTATGTTATTACTGAGGCTGGTTTCGGTGCAGATCTGGGTGCCGAAAAATTCTTTGACATTAAATGTCGTAAAGCAGGACTAGCTCCAGATGCAGTTGTATTAGTTGCAACCGTTAGGGCCCTTAAACATCAAGGTGGGGTTGCGAAGGACGACTTAAATACCGAAAACACCGAAGCTCTTTTTAAAGGCTGTACAAATTTAGGTAGACATATTCGCAACTTAAGCCAATTCGGCGTACCACTAGTTGTTGGCATCAACAAATTTGTTTCTGATACTGAAGCCGAATTCCAAGTAATCAGAGATTATTGCGAGCAATTTAATGTTGAAGTAAGCGTCACTAGTCACTGGGAGCATGGTGGAGATGGTGCAATTGATTTAGCAGAAAAGGTTGTTAAATTGGCTGATTCAGGTGCCGCTCAATTCAAGACATTGTATGATGACGAGATGCCACTTTTAGAAAAAGTAGAAACGATAGCTAAAACTCTATACCATGCAGATGAAATTTTAGCTGACAAGGCGGTTAGAGACAAACTAAACTGGTACCAAGATAATGGTTTCGGACACTTGCCAGTTTGTATTGCCAAAACGCAATACAGCTTTTCTACGGATCCACAGTTATTGGGTGCACCTACTGGCCATTCAATGTCGATTCGTGAGGTAAGACTTTCGGCAGGCGCTGAGTTTGTTGTGGTGGTTTGTGGAGCTATTATGACTATGCCTGGATTACCAAGAGTGCCGGCTGCTGACAAAATTAAATTGGACGAGAACGGATTAGTGCAAGGCCTGTTCTAAAAGATGAGCGTGAGCGATACAGTTGACTACGAGATTCATAGGGTTGAGGATTCAGTCCTTAAGGATTCGAGTGATTGTATAGCCATAGAAGAACCGCTTGAAATAGCTGTTCGTTACTTTAAAAATGACGAATGGATAGTTGAACCATTAATGGTTACCATGAGAACGCCAGGTGATGACGAATCTCTGGTAAGTGGGTTGCTTTTTTCTGAAGGTATTATTCAGGACAAGGCTGCAATTGATAAGATTGTTCCGAATGGAGAAAATGAAGGTAAGTACGATATTGATAATTCTCTGATTGTTACTTTAACGAAAGGCAATCAGCTAGATTTAAAGAATTTGCAACGTCATTTTATGGTTAACTCTAGTTGTGGTGTTTGTGGCAAGGGCACTCTAAATGCGATAGAGATTGCTTATGAGCCAGAGATAGATAAAAAAGGCCCGATAGTGAGTGTTGATTTGATTACAAAATTGCCCGATATATTAAAGGAGAGGCAAGAACAGTTCGCCAATACTGGAGGTGTTCATGCCAGTGCTTTATTGAGTGAGGGAGGTGAGATTCTCCATTTGGCTGAAGATGTTGGAAGACATAATGCGTTAGATAAACTGATTGGTCATATTAGGTGTAATGACATGTTGCACCCTGTTGAGCAGTTTGTAATGTGTTCGGGTCGTTTGGGATTCGATATCATTCAAAAAGCATTGATGTCAGGTATTGGAATGATTGTAGGTATTGGGGCTCCAACCTCATTAGCCCTAGATTTAGCAAGGGAATTTGACATTACTTTAATTGGTTTTATCAAAAAAAAGAAATATAATATTTACACTGGTGCATGGCGCATCAAAGAAAGGTTTTAGGAGAATCAATGTCTAGAAATATCAGTTTATTGTCAGGCAAAAAAGACGACAAAAACAGTTTGTTTGGTAAGATTACTGCGAGCCCATCTGATAGCAGTGACAGCCAACTTGCCAGTGAATACAATATGGGTATTTCAACGATCCATAGTACGAAGAGTTTTTATGACTTTCTAAGCGAAGACTTTAAAAGCAAAAAAGCTTATGTATGTTCTGGAAGCGCTTGCCTTTGTCGAGGTACTCAAGATGCGGTTATTGATAAGTTAGGCGACAAGTTTGGTGCTGAGAATATTGGTGAGATGATTTGTCTAGGCAGATGTTATGAGAATAGTGCCTTTAACTATAACGGTGAAAACTACTCCGGTGATGATATCAATAAATTAGATCAAATTATTGCTGGCAAGCATACTAGTCCTGCTTATACAATGAAGTCATTTTCAAATACTTCGTTCTTAGTTGAAGACCAGGTTTTCTCTACTTATGATGACTTTAAAGATTTGCTACAAGTTTGTTTTGCAACTGAAAAAGCTGATTTAATTGCCACACTTAAAGAATCAGGACTTCGTGGACGTGGAGGTGCAGGCTTTCCAACTGGAATGAAATGGGAATTTTGTCAAGCCCAAGAAGCTAGCGCAAAATATGTTCTTTGTAATGCTGACGAGGGTGATCCTGGAGCATTTTCTGATAGATATTTACTTGAAGAACAACCACTGAAAGTTTTGTTTGGCATGGTAATCTGTGCCTATATTATTGGTTCAAAGCAAGGTTTTTTGTATATTCGAGGTGAGTATCCTGAATCAATTTCTATTACTAACGATACATTAGCAAAGCTTCGTGAATCGGGGTTGCTTGGTGAAAATATCTTAGGTACCGGTTTTGACTTCGATATGAATGTTGTTGAAGGTCAAGGCGCTTATATTTGTGGTGAAGAAACGGCAATGATAGCCTCTATTGAAGGTCGTCGCCCTGAAGTGGATGTACGTCCTCCATTTCCAGTAGTAGAAGGCTTATACAAAAAGCCAACCGTAGTAAATAACGTTGAAAGCTTAGCAGCAGTCGCTGCAATATTTAAACTTGGTGGTGAAGCCTAGAAAAAAA